>ERZ1643247.856-NODE-856-length-32831-cov-5.903588_pt1 | contig 32831 bp, 29 predicted proteins | sample MGYA00579264_ERZ1643247 | MGnify/ENA primary metagenome ERZ1643247 (study PRJEB29033, sample SAMEA4952262) | chicken gut metagenome | biome: Broiler Chicken; feature: Gastrointestinal Tract; material: Caecum | place: Ireland | collected 2018 | study: Broiler... | reverse complement strand
ATTTTATTTACCCCTAGTAGAACTAGGGGTTTTGTTAAGCTAAAGCATCCAAAAACAAACGGTCGGTCCAAAGATTAGACCGACCATTTTCTCTCACGCACCTAAATCATGCAGATCATTCCCGATTTCTGAACTGCTTTATTTTACTTTTTCCAGTTTTTCCAATCCACCCATATATGGACGCAGTACTTCTGGGATTTTTACACTGCCATCTGCCTGCAGATTATTTTCCAGGAATGCAATCAACATTCTGGGAGGTGCCGCAACGGTATTATTCAATGTATGCGCAAAATATCTTCTGCCGTCGGCGCCTACCACACGGATTCCCAGCCTTCTTGCCTGTGCATCGCCCAAATTGGAGCAGCTGCCTACTTCAAAGTACTTTTTCTGTCTGGGCGACCATGCTTCCACATCCACAGATTTTACTTTCAAGTCTGCCAAGTCACCGGAGCAGCATTCCAACGTACGCACCGGAATATCCATCGAGCGGAACAAATCAACAGTATTCTGCCACAGTTTGTCAAACCACATCGGGCTTTCTTCCGGTTTGCAGACAACGATCATTTCCTGCTTTTCAAACTGGTGAATCCGATACACGCCTCTTTCTTCGATACCATGAGCGCCTTTTTCCTTCCGGAAACAAGGAGAATAGCTGGTCAATGTCTGAGGCAGGTCTTCTTCCCGATTGACTGTATCAATGAATTTTCCAATCATGGAATGTTCACTAGTGCCAATCAGGTACAAGTCTTCTCCTTCAATTTTATACATCATTGCATCCATTTCCGCAAAACTCATCACGCCGGTTACTACATTGCTGCGGATCATAAACGGCGGAATGCAGTATTTAAATCCTCTGTTGATCATGAAGTCCCTTGCATATGCCAATACAGCGGAATGCAGTCTGGCAATATCACCCATCAGATAATAAAACCCATTACCGGCTACTTTTCTGGCACTATCCAAATCAATACCGTCAAAGCTTTCCATAATCTCTGTATGATAAGGAATTTCAAAATCAGGCACGACAGGTTCGCCGAATTTTTCTACTTCTACATTTTCACTATCATCTTTTCCAATGGGTACCGATGGATCAATGATATTGGGAATGGTCATCATAATTTTTTTGATGCGTTCTTCCACTTCTTTTTCTTTTGCTGTCAGGGTATCCACCCGTTCCGCATCTGCTGCAATTTGTGCTTTGATCTTTTCTGCTTCTGCTGTCTCTCCCTTTGCCATCCGTCCGCCGATTTCTTTCGACAGTTTGTTTCTCTGCGCACGCAGTGCTTCTACTTCCTGCTTAATGGTTCTGTTTTCCACATCCAGTGCAATTACTTCATCCACCAGCGGCAGTTTATCGTCCTGGAATTTTTTACGAATATTCTCTTTTACAATTTCTGGATTTTCTCTTACAAATTTGATGTCTAACATTGATTTTTGTCTCCTTTCTTTTTCTATCCAAACCTTCGGGGTCCGGGATTTTTTACGAAATAAAAAAACTCCCGTTCCCAAAAACAGGGACGAGAGTTACTCCCGCGTTGCCACCCGCATTGCCCGAAAACAAGTTTTCGAACCACTCAAACAGCGATAAAGGGCTTACCCTTTCGGCTTTCACCGACAGCTCCGAAAGTGGAGGGCTGTGTTCCTTCCGCCGATTCACACCAACCATCGGCTCTCTGCAGGAATTTCCACGGCTTAGCTTTCTTCTGAAACGACAGAACATTTGCCGTCTCACGCCTCATTGAGCATATTATAGCACAAGAATACAAAAAGGCAAGTATTTTTTTCGTAGCAAAGAAAAACGCATGTTGATTTAAAAACAAACTGGTCCTTCAAAAGGCATATCAAAGGATCCCATTATATTGAAAAACGGAATGATCTCAAATATTTCTGGAAAACCATTTTTGGATTCCTTCCATTTTGGACTTTTGGTAACACCCAAATATCTGTAGAATCTTTGTATGATTTTAATGAAATTCTAATTCTATTATTATAGATAATTTTGAGGAAATGCGGTATGATAGTAACGTACAAGGAGGCCCCTTTTCCTGTACATAAACTATGCCCCCGGACGCATCATTGCGTCCGACACCCGATGATTCCCCGATCATCGGGTTTTTTCTTATGTTTACATCAAACCATGTCAAAAAAACATTGATTCAATATATTGATTTATCCTCTGGATATACAACTAAATATAGCATCTATAAAACCGATTCTTGGCTTCTGTACTTCCGTTATGGACAAGCAGTATTTGATTTCCATCGAAAAAAAAATGGATGCAGCCACCACCGCAGAACCATTGTCTACAGCGCTCTCCTCCGCAAGCTCTGCACGATATTTTTGGAACTGGAACAAGATCTCCTTTTGCAAGCATACTTTCCACAATATTCGTTCTCTACGAGAATGCCCTTTTTCGTTCTCCTATATTCCCGAAGGCATTTATGATAAAATCGTTTCCTTTGTTCCATTTTTATGAATAAGCATTTCATCCGAATACATCGTCCATACAAAATGCGATTTTTGAAAATACTTCCACAAAAACTGCAAGCGATGCAGTACGTTGTTTCTCCCTTCTTCTCATATTGTTATACAGAACAAATTTACCGAGTATATCCTGTTTTAATATTCAAATATCGTACCTCATTTCTCATTTTTCCATAAAACAGCAAAAAAAACACAAAATATTCTGCCACCAAAACATTTTGTGCCTCTTTTTATACACGCAGGATACGGTTTTCATGCTGCACTTCTTTTTAGGATTTGAATGATGTAAAATTCTCCCGCATATCAGGTAATATAAACCGCTGGATCACATCTGCCACCGCATCCTGCTGACAGGTAGTTTCTGTGATATAATCTGCCGCTGCTTTCACATGTGCCTGCCCATTGGCAACGGCTATTCCCAAACCTGCCGCCTGAATCATGGATAAATCATTATCGCTGTCTCCAATGGCAATCACTTGGGACAATGGCACACCTGCCTTTTGGGCTGTTTCTCGCAGTGCATTTCCCTTACTGACCCCTTTTTTGACAAATTCCAAATATTCCGGACCGGAATAAAAACAATTCAACTCCTGTTTCACCAATGGCTCCACTGCAGCCCTGACCGCCTTCAGATGTTTCTCGGAACCACTCAAAAGGCATTTGGTAAAGTGACCATCATATGCCAAACCGTCTGGCAGAACCCGCATATCTGCATGCATCACACGGCAATAATCCTGCACTTCCCGTGTAACTTTTTCCGTCAAAAACGTGCGGTCATCATACAAATACACTTCCACACCCATACGACGAGCCGTCTCTACCACGGGACGCAAAACATCCGCAGAAAACGAGTGTTTTAAGATCATCTGCATGTCTTCCAGTCGATAGACTGCTGCTCCGTTCTGACAAATGACATAGCCTGGTCTGCCCATCAGGTGCAGTTGATCCAAAAATTTTTCTACACCATAGACGCCGCGGCCAGTACAAATGACAAAGTCAATCCCGCATGCTACCGCTTTTCCAATCATTTCCACATTTTTTTCTGAGATTTCCGTTGCATTTTTCAGCAATGTACCGTCCATATCCGAAAATATCATGCGATATTTCTTCATCTACATTCCTCCTTTTTTTCAATATCCAAACGATTTTGTGGATAACCAATTCTTTTCACAAAGTTATCCACAGAATTTGATTGATTTTGTACACATTTCCACAAACTTATACACAGGCGAATGGTTTCCCTCCATGCCATCCTGATAAAACAACAGAAAAAGCCGTGGGATTTATTTTCTTCCACGGCATTGCGTTACACGTTTTCCCGATCCGTTTCTTCCTTCTCGGAGATTTCCTCTACCGGACTTTCAAAAAAGAACAATGTTTCCTCTTTGATTTCCGCCATGATTTCTTCCGGACTTTGTGTCAGTGTTTCCACTGCCTCTTTTGGTAACATATCTTCAGCAGCGGCAATTTTTCCCGCGGCGACCTCTTCTGCTTCTATCTGCGCTTTTTCTGCCATCGTGACATCTCCGATGGAGGGCATCTTTTCTTTTGCTTCTGCTACTACTTCATCCAATGCCAGCTGTTCTTCCATCACCGCATACCGACGTTTGAACAGCGGCTTAAATTTCACCTTAACCACCTTTTCATGCTGCGGTTGATATGCCTGTTCTTGTGCCATTTTTACCGCCTGTTTTTCTTCCTCAGACAGCATATAAATGCTGACCCCCATTTCAATGGGTTTGGCATACGTAAAGGAACCAGTTCTGCTATGGATCCCATTGAGTACAACGCCATTATCTTCCCCATCCAGCAACGCTAGTGCAAAACACAAATTGCCTCCCATTTCCTCAAATGGATTATATCGGATCAATCCAACCTTCTGTACATTGGATTTCATGGTTTGATCCATATCTGTAACCATATCCAGCAATTTGGTGTATTTTTCATCAATCGCTTTGGATGTTTCAAAATATTCCTGTATTTTCATTTCCAAATTATGCGATGGACGGCGATTCGTTCCCATGAACAAATCATATCGTTTCCGCTCTCTGCGAATTTTAACCAACAAAACAACGCAGAACACAAACAAAAATACCACCGCGATACTCAACAATCCCAAAAAAATGATGATATTTTCCTGTATGAATGTTGTCATGATACTTCATTACCTTTCTGCTTCCAGTTTTTTCATCAATAAAAGCAAGCGATCCAAGTCCTCGTCAGAATAATATTCAATTTCTATTTTACCCTTATTTTTCTGTTTACTGATCTTGACTTTAGTGGCAAAAATTCCCTTCAATTCTTCTTCTATTTTCCAGTATGCTGCCTTCTGTCCGGCTGCAGCTGCAGGTTTAGCAGCAATCGGCTCCAGTTGTTTTTTTACCAGCGCTTCCACTGTACGCACACTCAAGCCTTCTTCAATAATTTGTTCTGCCAGCAAAAACTGTACTTCGCCATCTTGAATCGGCAACAATGCCCGTGCATGACCGCTGCTTAACTTCTGTTCTGCCACAAAATTTTGAACCCGTTCATCCAATTGCAGCAATCGCAGTGCGTTCGCAATTGCCGGACGGCTTTTTCCGACTTTGTCAGCAATTTGTTCCTGATTGAATCCAAATTCTTCCTGCAAGCGCCGATAACTTTGTGCTTCTTCCATTGGATTCAAATCTTCCCGCTGCACATTTTCCACCAGCGCTGCTTCAAAGGACTCCGCTTCTTCCCATCTTTTCACAACAGCCGGAATCACTTTCATTCCCGCAATTTTGGCTGCACGCCAACGGCGTTCTCCGGCAATAAGTTCATAAAATCCCTCTTTATTTTTTTTCACAACCACTGGCTGTATCATTCCATAATGTTTCAGAGATGCCGCCAATTCTTCTAATGCCGTTTCATCAAAATGTTTTCTGGGCTGCTTGCGATTCGGTTCGATTTGATGGATATCCAATTCCAGTATACCATCTGTCCCATTTTCAAAATCCTCCATTTTATGATTGATCAGCGCTTCCAGACCCAGCCCTTTTGCACCCAATCCTTTTTTTGCCGCCATCTCAGTCCCACTCCTTTTCCATCACTTCTTCTGCCAGCAGACCATAGCTTTCCGCACCCTTGGATTTCGGATCGTACAAATGGATGGGTAAACCATGACTGGGCGATTCGCCTAACCGCACATTTCTTGGAATGATGGTGCGGTATACATTTGCTCCCAAGCTTCTTTTCACTTCTTCTACCACTTGCAGTGACAAATTTGTCCGCGCATCGTACATTGTGAATACAATGCCTTCGATTTCCAAATTTCGATTCAGTCGTTTTTTCACCAAATTCACCGCATGCAGAAGCTGTTCCAAACCTTCCAGCGCAAAGTATTCACACTGTATGGGCACCAACACTGTATCCGCTGCGGTCAGTGCGTTAATGGTAATTAAATTTAACGAAGGGGGACAATCAATAATCACAAAATCATATGCCTGTTTCACTTCATCCAGCGCACGCTTCAGAATATACTCTCGTTCTTCTTTTCCAATCAGCTCAATTTCTGCACCAGTGAGACTGATATTGGCTGGCAGTACTTCTAATCCTTCCACACAGGTAGGTTGTTTGACTTCCTCTATGGTTGCCTGTTCCAAAAAAACGTCATAAATGGTCCATTCCATTGCATTTTTGTCCAATCCCAGACCACTGGTCGTATTCCCTTGCTGATCTGCATCAATGGCAAGCACCTTTTTTCCTGCCGCTGCCAAACAAGCGGACAAGTTGATCGCAGTTGTGGTCTTGCCTACGCCGCCTTTTTGGTTGGTCACAGCAATCACTCTGACTTTTCCCATGATTTTCCCCACCTTTCTTCCAATTTTCTAAGGGACATTATAGCATATTTTTTCTCCATTGCAAAGGATATGTTTCACGTGAAACATATGAAAAACAACACAATTGATACAAAAATGAGAACACAAAATCTCCCGCTGATCTCTGCAGAGATTTTGTGTTCTCCTGTCCCTTCCCTTGATTCGTTTGCGTTCTTCTCCCGGTGCATCTTCCTATTATCTATCTCAGAGTGCTTCTCTTGTTGTACTGCTTATATATAAGATAATAATCGGAACTGCTCACGTGTTTTCTGGTTGCATTTATGTCTCAGTATTTACATCAAAAATGTTCATCCTCTTTCCTCCACCACATTCCTTTTGGAATAAATAATAGAACTGTCAGATCCATAGTTCAGATACTTTCATCTCTTATACCACATCCTGTGATGGTGCTCTCCAACTATTGGTTCTGTGCCGCACATCCATGACCAACCTGCTGCAAACCACTTCTCATTGGTTTATTCCGCCTTATTTTCTTTCTGCGCTTTTGATTCGTTTCTTTCATTCTTTGCCCGCATCAACACTTTATTCAATGGTGTTTCACGTGAAACACTCTTTTCTTTTTCAAATTTCCCAAATACAGAAATTGCCTGCGGCAGCACTTCCACCGTAAACGGCATTTTCGGTCCCATCTCCCCATCTACCGTAGATTCCATAATACGAAAATTCGGATCCAAACATTCAATTTGAAAAGAATGATCCCGCAGATACAATATGCTTTTTTCGTCTCGAATATGTTCTCCCGTCAGCATTTTTAAGAATACCGTTGGAATCTCCAAAATTGATTTTGCGCGCACACCGATGAATTCAAACTTTCCATCCGAAACAGAAGCTTCCGGTGACAACCGTGTAAAGCCTCCTGTTCCGGCGCTGTTCATAATCATATACAAATATAAATCCTCTTCCCAGACACCTTCTGTGGAAGTAATTCGAAACGGTATTTTATGAAAATTCGGAATTTGTTCCATTCCCTTTAGATAATAAGACAAATTCCCCAAGGCATTCTTGACATCCTTGTCCACCGTTTGAGAAACATTTGTCAGCAACCCTCCTGCACAAACGTTAATAAAATACGTTTCTCGGTTAACCACACCAATGTCAATGGGACGCGGCTGTGTCTGGGCGATCACCCGACAGGCATCTTCCGTATTTCCTGTTTTTAGCCCCAAATAAGTTGCAAAATCATTTGCCGTTCCTGACGGAATGATTCCCAACGGGATGTGCAATCCACGATGCATCAGCGCATTCAGCACAATATTCACAGTTCCATCCCCACCGGATGCCACAACAATATCATAATCCGCATCCATCTGCGCCACATGGGTCTCGATATCTCCCGGCTGCATGGTACGAAACGGATGCACTTCATATCCTGCCTCTTGGAAAATCCCAATACAAATGTCCAAATCAAACTTAAAACTTTTATTTCCGGAAAATGGGTTATAAAACAGCTTAATCTTTTTCATAACACCCCGCCTTTTCTGTTTACATTTGCTCCGGCGCGTCAATACCCAGCAGACGCAGACCTTCTGCCAGCACTGTCTTCACTGCCACAACTACTGCCAATCGCGCCAGCCGTACATCCGTTTCACTGCTTAAAATCGGGTTATCATGGTAAAATTTATTAAACGCCTGTGCAATGGCCACCAGATGTCTGGTTAATACAGAAGGTTCCAGTTTTGCTGCTGCATCCTGGATTTTTGCCGGGAACGCTTCCAACAGCTTGCAGACCTGCATCGTTGCTTCATCATCCAACTTACTGAAATCCACTTCCGATGTTTGGAATGTCTCTGCTTTTCGCAGAATACTGCATGCTCTGGCATGGGTATACTGCACGTAAGGACCGGTTTCTCCATCAAAATTCAGCATTCTTTCCCAAGAGAACACCACATCTTTGATTCTGGTATTATATAAATCGTTAAAAATGACAGCGCCAATCCCAACTTTCTTCGCCACCGCTTCTTTCTCCGGCAAAGAAGGATTCTTTTCCTCAATAATTTTTTTGGTTTCCGCAATTGCCTGATGCAGCAAATCTTCCATCAACACTACATTGCCGTGACGGGTGGAAAGTTTTCCGCTGTCCAGACTGACCAAACCAAAGGGCACATGGATCAGGTCTTTGTACCAGTCATATCCCATTTTTTTGATCACCGCAAACCATTGAGCAAAATGCAGATTCTGATCCAGTGCAGTCAGGTAAATGCATTTGTCAAAGTCATACGTTTTTTTCCGGTACAGCGCCGCTGTAATATCTCTAGTAGCATATAAGGTCCCGCCATCTTTGCGAATGATCAGACAGGGAGGCATATTTTCCTCCTCTAAATCCACAATCATCGCACCTTCGCTTTCTTTGAGCAAACCTTTTTCTTTCAATTCTTCTACAACAGGCGCCATTTTGTCGTTATAAAAACTCTCTCCGGTATACGCGTCAAACCGTACGCCCAGCATATCATATACACGCTCAAATTCCTGAATACTAATATCATAAAACCATTTCCACAGAGATAATGCTTCCTCATCTCCATCCTGCATTTTGACAAACCACAGTCTGGCTTCGTCATTCAGTTCCGGCATCTGTTCTGCTTCATCATGGAACTTGACATAAATCCGCATCAGTTCCTGAATGCCGTCTTTTTCTACTGCTTCCTTGCTGCCCCATTTACGGTAGGCAACAATCAGCTTACCAAATTGTGTCCCCCAGTCTCCCAGATGATTGATGCCCACGCAGTGGTACCCTAGCCTTGCATGAATTTGGTACAGGGCATTGCCAATCACTGTAGAACGCAGATGCCCCACATGAAAAGGTTTCGCAATATTAGGGGAAGAATAGTCAATCACGATGGTCTTTCCTTTTCCTACCTCACTTTTGCCATACTGCGTGCCCTGTTCCAGTACGGTTTGGAGTACTTCCTTGGCATAAGCGCTTTTATCCAGAAAAAAGTTCACATACGCCCCCACAATCTGAACCCTTGCCACTCCCACAGGTTTTTCGATCTTCTCTCCAATTTCTTGTGCAATCAACGGCGGCGCTTTGCGCATCACCTTTGCCAAACGGAAACAGGGATAAGCATAATCCCCCATTTCTCCATTGGCAGGCACTTCCACTGCCGCGGCAATTTCTTCCGCCGACACGCTGCAAACCGCAGACAAGCTTTTTGCAATTTCCATTTTGATATCCATACTTCTCTGTCCTTCCGTAAGTTTGATTGGCAAATCGCACCGCGATGGATGCATATTAAATATAATTTACCACAAAGCAATGGGAAAATCAAGAAATCAGCACTTTCCAGGAACCGGAATTCCTCTCGACACTCCTCTTTCCACATTACCCATTTTTTCTTGTCCTATGCAGGGATGAAAAAAAGAGGTCCGCTGGTTTGATTCAAGCCTGCCGACCTCTTTGTTCCTATGCCTTTTGAGGAATTCTGTTAACCAACATGTCTTCCGATTTATCCAGAAAACTTCTCTTTCGCTCGGCTTTTTTTGAGGAACAGTTCTCCATACTTGTCACACGCACAATTCTTCACATTTCGTCCTCTTCCACCAGACGGAACCGGATTTTTTCCTTTGCCGCATACCGGTGTGCTACAGACCCTTTCACCACCAGCAGTTTGACTTTATATTCAAACACGCCAAACAGCTCGGCTTCCGTGAAATCCTACTGAAAAATTCCCGTCATACCGATCTTTCCTCTTTTTACAAATCAAATGTTACACAAACGTAAAGCGTATCTTCTTTTTTGAAGCATATCTGTGAGCCACAGAGCCTCTTACCACCTTCAGCATCATCTTTGGTTCAAATACGCCGAATAATTCCTGTGCCTTTGGATAACATGCAAATATACCGGATCCGCCGTCATCGATCTGCTTCACACTTGCCGGAATATAAAACTCCTTCAGACCATAGCCCCAACCACCTTCCGGAACAGGTCCATGATTAAATCCACACCCATACAGACTTTCCTTTCCAAGAGAAAGCAGTCCATCGGGAAGGAGCAGTTCATTCAGGCTGTCGCAGTTTTTCAGAGCCGCATTGCCAATTTTTACAAGTCCATCGGGAAGGGTCAGGGATTCCAGACTAACACAGTCACAAAATACCTTAGATTCCAGAATGGTGATACCTTTGGGCAGATTCGCCTTTTTCATGGATTTGCACTCAAAAAACGCTTCTCTTCCGATGGAAACACAGCTTTCCGGCAAAGAAACTTCCTCCAGGGAAATACATCCCCGAAAAGCCTTCTTCCCTACGGCTGTCACGCCTTCCGGAAGGGTAACCTTCATCAGATACTCATTTTTCTCAAAAGCGCTGTCTCCGATGGCTGTCACTTTCTTTCCGTCGATTTCCGCCGGGATATTGAGGATTTCTTCATTTCCTTCATACTTCTTGATTGAGATTGTTCCATCGTCAAGATCAACTGTTTCAAAAGTACCTTTTTGTTCTTCCGCAGCCGGCTTTGTGTCCATCAGGTATTGGAGTATCTTTTCCCGCTTTCCCCTTTTTGCCGCGGCGATAAATCTCCGTCTGCATGACTCGATTTCCGGGTACACCTTCAGGCAAGCCAGCGTATAAGCCTCCGATGTATGGAAAAACCCCTCTCCCGATATTCTGTCTTCCATTTCCGAAGCCATATCTATATCAATCTTTGTGTTTCCGAGGAGTTCAAATTCCTCCAGGTCAAAGGCTTGGGAAAATACATTGTCTTCGATTTCCTCGACGCCTTCCGGTATCACTGCCGAACGTATTTTGCTGCCGCTAAACGCATAGGAACCTATTTTTTTCAGACTCTTCGGGAATGTAACGGATTCTAAATGACTCTTGTCAAATGCCGAATTTTCTATTTCCTCGGTACCTTCCGGAATGTCAAACCTGCCGCTTTTCACCGGCGGCATCTTGATGAGTTTTTTGCCGTCCTTTGTAAAAAGCACGCCATCCACAGATTTCAGATACGGGCTTTCCTCCGATACCCGGATTTCCTTCAGGCTGTTGGTTGCATACAGTGTACCCATCCACACGTCTTTGACGTTTTCCGGGATGTATATGCTCTCCAGATCCTTCGTTTCCGATGACAGCCTTACCGTTTCTACATCTTCTCCAGCCTGAGCGATCAGCTCCCCGGGAATGATCATGTGTTTCTCCTCCCCGGTATATTTCAGCTCCCAAGCCCCCTTGGACCATGCGCAGTCCCAAAATTCAAAGCCGTTTGATTTGATCATCATTGAAATCCCTCCTATTCTTCCTTACAGAAACCGGAACAGATCCGACTCGATGATGATTTTGATGTCTTTTCCTTTTTCTCTCTGCTCCAGCGCTTTTTCCACTTTTTTTGCGCCGACTTCTCCAAAATCTCCCAAAACAAGATAATTTGTCTTGCCGCTGACGGATCCGGTACATCTGCCGCCTTTTGCGACGATCAACTCCTGCACTTTGTCACGGTCACCATCACAGTTTTGGAATTCCCCGGTCAGAACAAACGCCTTTCCTGCAAACTCCAGCGCGTCTATCTCGTCCATCGGATACTGCGGTTCATCATCCCAGTCGTTTCCATCGTCATCCTCTTCCTCGTCGTCCTCATCCTCATCATAGTCGTCATAGTCTTCTTCGTCGTCATATTCGTCATCCTCAGCGTAATCATCGTCGATCGGACCAAACATATTTTCCATGACATTGATCAGATCGTCCCATGCTTCGTAGACATCTGGTGAAAAAATGCGTTCGAAGTCTATGATATTTTTCGGATAGAGAAATTCTCCATAATCAAAGGTAATATCTTCAAGATCTTCCATATCCTCAATATCCTCAAAGGCTTTGGTAGGCGTAATGTTTGCCTTTACCCACTTTTTGATCTTCTTCTCATCCGTTTCATCCGGATCCTCTATAAACTGGCAGAAAAAGTCAACTGCCGCATCCAAAGCATCTGTCCCCATATCCTTCCAGGTATAGACGACATCTTCACAGGTGAATGTTTCGTAATCCATCCCCTCGCCATTGCTGGTAAAGGCCCCCGTTTCTCTGACATGAACGTCGCATCCTTCTTCAACGTCCTCAAATGCTACTACCATGCTGAGATCATTGTCATGCATCAGCTGTAAGAGCAGGTCATACTGCTCTGTTGTCAGCGGGCTGATGGGCTTTCCGTTTCTTTCGGGCTGATCCGCTATCCACGACCTCGTCCAACTGTCGAACGAACTTAGGGTTCCGGAAAACGACCATCTCCCGCAGCCGTTGAACTCTATCGTTGTTTTGTCAACCGTAGGATATTCATAGATCCGCATACCATACTCGCCATAAAATTCCCATGCATCCAGAACCGGTTTCAACGCATCCACAGCCGCTTCGGTCCAGTTTCCCTCTAAGGTCAGTTTGCCATATGCACTGGAAATATTCGCCATATCCATTCCTCCTTCTGCTGTCGCGGGATTGCCATGGGCTTTTGTCCTGCCGCCCGGCATGCCCGTTCCCCCATCGGCTTGTCCCGCTTGTTCTCGGTCATTGCCTGCTTACCAATGGATCTTCTTTGATTTTCTCTTATGCATGAGCGACACCGTTTCCATCACGCATTCGTTTATTTAATAAAATCAATGATTTAACCGCATTCTTTTTCCAAATCATTGGTTATATTTTCAGTTTATCGATGAATTCGACATTTGTCAAGCAGCGCAAATCGCCAAAATCCGATTCATTCTACCCATTTCATTCATCCATTTCACGCACCGCGCCTTCCTCCCACTCTTACTGCCTGCACCTTACAGCCTTTGCGTCATTTGAAACAAAACATCCAGCAAATACGTCTGCATAAACCGCAGTACCAATGCCAACGACGCCGCATAACAGGCAATAGCAACGACCTTGGAAAGCGGCGTCTGCCATCTCTCCTGGACCAATACCTCCAACACCGACTGGATGCATGCAATCAAAAATAACTGTCCCGCCAATGTCAAAAACGCCTCCATTTGCGCCGCCTCCTCCATCAACTTATTTCTATCCTATGAAAAAACCCTCTTTTCAAATACACATTTTCGGTTCATAATAAAAGTATGGTCAAAAAACAGGAGCGACGTCTCTTTCCTGTTTCAAACCATACAATGGAAAAAGAAACAAGGGTTCTAGACGAATGCCTGCAAGACAGAAACTCGTCCAGTTTCCATTTGTTTCCATATGCAACTTCTATTTTCAAAAAGGAGGTTTCTGGAATGCTACGAAGCATACTTCATAAATATTCCCTTCCCGTATTCGCATCCGCCGGAGGCGCTGCTGCTTTGTTGCTGCTTTACCAACGGGCAGCACTCGCTTTGGCAAACCGCCGCGGAGATTCCGCACCGCATACCATCTATCATACACCGGACGGCGTTTCCGTCGCCTATGAAAAAATCGGCTACGGACGCCCGATTTTGCTGCTGCACAGTCTCTACCCCGGTGCATCCCGCAGAGAATGGCGCCCGCAAACAGAAACGCTGGCAAAAGAATATCGGGTATATTCTGTAGATCTGCCTGGCTTCGGACAATCTGAAAAACCGCTGAAGCCTTGGACAGCCTATCAATATACCCAGCTATTGCATCATTTTATCACAGATGTGGTCAAAGGCCCTGTTGCCCTCATGGCTGCCAACGGCAGTGCAGACCTTGCACTGATCTTATCCCGGTTATATCCAGAAGATATCAAAAAGCTGGTGCTGATCTCACCGGAGGGCTTTCTCAAAGGCTTTGCCACCCCGCAGGATACCCAGCCGCTCAAGCGACTGCTCTCACCAGTTATTGGCACACAAATATTCCTGCGCGGCACTTCCAAACGAAATCTGCGTGCTTTGGCAGAAACACTCTTTTATCAAAAAGAGCGGATGCCTGCTGATTTTGTACAAAATATACAGCATAACGCCAGATACGGCAAAGGCGCACAAGCTGCCTACGCTGCTTACCGCACTCGATTTGCAGCAGCAGATACCAAAGATGCTTTTGCCGCGCTTACGATACCATTTTTACTCATTTGGGGTGAAAAAAATGTCGATCATCCGGCGTCTATCTTAGAGATGGCAGAGGACATGCAGCAAACAGGGCAATTCCTGCTCTTTGAAAACACTGCTGCGCTGCCTCATTTGGAAAACAGTAAGGCGTTTGGTCAAATCGCAGCAGAGTTTTTGGCTTAAACACAAAAGAACGACGGAAGGATGGAAGAAAGCGGAAATCCGCCGTTTCCATTCACCCCGCCGCAGAAAGGAAGTTTTTGATTTGAAATTTTACGAAATACCGGGATTATCCCAAGAACACATGGAAACATGGTTTCATCATGTACTAGCGCCGGATTCCGCGCGCTTAAGCGAAGGGTTGATTGCCAAAATGCAGCCCAGTTTCGTCAGCTGTCATTTCTTAGAAGGAGAAAGCGTCATGGCATTCGACGTATTAGACTGGGAATTAAATCCGCAGGACATGATTCATGGCGGCATCACCTCCACCGGCTTTGATACCGCGTTGGGGATGCTCTGTCATTATTACGCTTATCCATATACATTGACTACCGTAAACCTGTCCACAACGTTCCTTGCACCCATCCGTTTGGGAGATACGATGTTCTTCCATAGCAAGATCAAATCCTTTGGGCGCAGTCTGGTCACGGTAGAAGGAGAGGTATTTGTCAAGAGTACCGGTAAACTTGCGGCAACCGCAACCGGTACCTTTAAAATCATGCATCATAAAGTCAAGGAAGAAAGGACGGAAGAACAGAAATGATCTATTTAACAGAAGAAAACGCTTCGCAGGAGAACATGGAGCAATGGCTGGGTCAGCTTGCCGATCCGGAATTTCGTCTGGTCAAAGGCAGTGTGTTAGAACTGCTGAAACCCCGTCTGATTGCCTGCGATTATGAAAACCGCAGCGCCCAATTCGCTTTTGACGTCAAAGAATGGCAGCTCAACCCGGAAAAAGGTCTGCATGGCGGGATGATGGTCACAGGCTTTGACGTATCATTTGGGCTGCTGTCCCATTATTATGCCAAACAGCATATGGTATCTACCATCAACATCAATACCACGTTTCTCAAACCGGTACTGCCCTCCGATACCATCCATTTTCATGTGAAAATGACACTGCTTGGCAGAACCATTTATAATATGGTGGGCGAGGCTTGGCTGGAACGGGATCATATCCTTGCGGCCACTGCCTCTACCTCGTTTATGAAACTAGATAAGGTATTTGAGGCACCCATTTGATCTGGCATCCCTTTTGCTTAAGCAAAAGGGATTTTTTCCAACAGTATCTTCAGCTGTTCTGTTGACCTTGGTTTTTCTTAATGCGGAGAAAAGAACCTGTGACAAATGATCGCCCTTCGCATGAACCGGAAGCAGCATCCTGTGTTGTATGATTTCTCCATTCCTATGCGGTCTTACTCTCTTTGCTGATGCCATCCGGCAGGTCTGCCTTTTTGTGCCCTTTACTGCAAAACGGCATTCCAGCTGTAAAACGCTTGTTTTTATCACTTGAGCAGACAGATGCCTTTGGACAAGCGCTGATATATCCTTTCATTCTACCGATTCCGGTTTCCGAATCCGAATCACAATCTCACAGCCTTCTTCATTTTCCCGGTCATCATATACCACATCCATACCAGCACGGCGAATTACCTCCACTGACTGCTTGATGGTATTGGTAAATAAACGGAAATCCGTGACAAATCGTTTCTCTTTTTGTTCCTGTTTTTCCGGTGTATGAGAACGCATCTGTTTCAGCATCTGCGCAACCAGTTCTTCCGTTTTGCGCACATTCATTTCTTCCTGTATCATTTTTCCCAATGCTTCCATACGGCTTTGGGCATCCGGCAGCTTCAGCAAGGCACGGGCATGGCGTTCCGAAAATTGATGCTCCACCAACAGGCGCTTGATGGGATCCTCCAGCTTCAGAATCCGCAGCTTATTGGCAATAAACGACTGACTTTTGGACAGCTTCGCCGCCAATTCTTCCTGAGTCAGTCCATAGTCCTCCATCAAATTGCGATACCCTTCCGCTTCTTCCAAAAACGATAGATTTTGCCGTTGAATATTTTCCAATAACGCCAACATCGCACTGTCATATTCATTAACCTGCAATAACAGCGCAGGTACTGTTGTCATGCCTGCCATTTCTGCCGCCCGCAGCCGTCTCTCTCCAGCAACCAGCTCATAATATCCGCCGCTCATTTTCCGAACGGTTAATGGTTGTAATATGCCATATTCCCGGATCGACGCCGCCAATTCCTCCAATGCTGCCCGCTGGAAATACCGTCTGGGCTGATAGGGATTAGAACGGATTTTCTCTATCGGAATTTGGTATACCACCGCGTCCTTCTTCAACCGCATTTCGGGGAATTTCAATGCCTCCATACAAACACTCCTTTTGTTTTGCCTTTTTTCTGAAAAAGAGCAGTTTTCCTGCCGCCGCTTACGGCAACCTCTCTTTTTCTTCATTTTAGCACAGAAGACACGGCTGTCAGCAAAAACCGTACAACAAAAAAAGCAGGCTCTCGACAGAAAGTCTGCTTTTTCTTTCCTTTATTGCAGCGGTTTTTTCGCAATTTTCCCGGCTTTTCTGGGATATGCTTTCGGTGTTGGCGCACTTTTTTGAATCAAAACCAAGGTATGCCGCAAATCGCTGAATGGAATCTCTACCGGTATAATCCGCTCTACCGTACCACCCAATTTTTCCAGCGCACCTTTGGCCTCCAGCGTTTCCCGCTCTGCATCCGGTCCTTTTAACGCCGCCAACCTGCCGCCTACCCGCACAAAAGGCAGGCAGTACTCCGCCAATACCGTCAGATTCGCCACCGCGCGGGATACGCATACATCAAACTGTTCCCGATATGCTGCATGTTGTCCGCCGTCCTCAGCACGGCTATGCACACAGAATACATCGGTCAATGCTAACTGTGCCGTTACCGTTTCCAAAAAGGTAATCCTCTTTTGCAACGCATCCAGCAAAGTCAACTGCAAATGGGGGCAGGCGATCTTAATGGGAATTCCAGGAAAACCAGCGCCTGTTCCTACATCAATCATCCGCTCCCTTCCTTGCAGCTGCAAGTATGGCAGCACACTCAGGCAGTCCACAAAATGCTTCTGTATGACTTCTTTTGGCTCCGTGATTGCCGTTAAATTCATTTTTTGGTTCCATTCCAGCAGCAGTGACAGATATGTCTGAAACTGTCTGACCATGCCATCTGTCAGTTTCACACCCATCTGTTCACAGCTGGTTCGAAGCAAAGCCTGATTCTCCATTTCTGTCTCTACTCCTTTTCAATACAATAAATTTTCCATTTGCCAAACTCATTTGGTTCCGCTACCATACGTACAGAAATGACTTCTTTTTCTCCGGATGCCGCTAGCGATAACATCCGCGTATTTTTCCCGCTGTCTGCCACAAAAAAACGGCATTGTTCCGCATGGGCAAATACTTGTTTCAATTCTTCCAGATCCGCACCGCTGATTGCCTGGGATAAATATCCCCTTGCTTCTTCCGTTCCGTCCTGTCGCAATGCCTGTAAAAATGCCAGAAGCGTCCCTTTTGGGTTTGCCAATGAAAAAAACGGCAAATTCCGGTGGCAAAACACTGCATCTTCCCACAAAAAAGCTCGACGCCCAACGGGCAGAAAACATTTTTTCCTTTGTTTTGGTAAGCCTGCCGGCTTGTCCCACGGAAGAAAAAGCATCCTCCTTCCTCTCCTTTCTGTATTAGCCACGCCGTTTTTGCTGTTCCAAATAAATCAACAGTACCGAAATATCCGCCGGGGATACGCCCGTGATGCGGGATGCATGCCCGATGGAACGGGGACGGATGGCATTGAGTTTTTGCCGGGCTTCCAACCGCAGCCCTTGTATCCTTTCATAATCGATCTCTTCTGGCAGCAGACGGTTTTCCAATTTCTGGAACTGTTCCACCTGTTTTATCTGCTGACTGATATAGCCTTCGTATTTGATTTGGATATTCACCTGCTCCTGTACCGCAGCAGGCAGCGCCGGGCGTTGGGGATCCAATGGCGCCAACTTGACATAATCCAATTCCGGGCGTTTGATCAGATCCGCCAGCTTAACGCCGGTTTGGATGGGAGAGCTGCCATATTGTGCCAACACCTCCAATACCTCCTTTGCCGGCGAAAGATTCCATCCCTTCACCCGCTGAATTTCCTCTGCTGTCAGCCGTTGTTTCTCCAGCAGCGCCTGATATCGTTTTTCATCCACCAAACCAATACGATAGCCAATCGGCGTCAGCCGCTGGTCCGCATTATCCTGCCTTAGCAGCAGACGGAATTCCGCACGGGAAGTCATCATACGATAGGGTTCTTTGCTTCCCTTGCTGATTAAGTCATCAATCAGCACACCGATATACCCATCTGAGCGCTGTAATATAATGGGTTCTTCGCCTTGGATATAGCGCACCGCATTGATACCGCCCATCAATCCCTGTGCCGCTGCTTCTTCATAACCAGAAGAACCGTTAAACTGACCGGCAGAGAATAATCCCGGATAGTCTTTGAATTCCAAAGACAGCTTCAACTGCGTCGCATCAATACAGTCATATTCGATGGCATAGGCAAAACGGGTGATTTCACAATGCTCCAGCCCCGGAATGGTGCGGTACATAGCAATCTGCACATCTTCCGGCAGCGAAGAAGACATTCCCTGGATATACATTTCTTCTGTATTTTCTCCTTCCGGTTCTACAAACAGCTGGTGACGTTCTTTATCAGCAAACCGCACCACCTTATCCTCAATGGACGGACAATACCGCGGTCCAGTTCCTTCAATCAGTCCGCCAAACAAAGGAGAACGGTGCAGATTTTCCCGTATGACCTGATGAGTTTTCTCATTGGTATAGGTCAGCCAGCACGGCACTTGCTCCCGGGCAATTCCTTCTGCTGTATTCTCAAAAGAAAACGGCACAATTTCCGCATCTCCGTACTGAGGCTGCATTTTGCTGAAGTCCAGCGAATTTCGGTTCATGCGGGCAGGCGTACCCGTTTTGAAACGGAACAGGCGAATCCCCATATCCCGCAGGCACTGACTCAGCTTTGTTGCAGGCATTAAGTTATTGGGACCGCTTTCTGTAATACAATCTCCAGTCAAACAGCGACTTTTCATATAAGTCCCCATACACAGCACAACTGCTTTGCAGCCATAGAGAGCGCCGCCTGCTGTCACCACGCCGGTCACATGTCCATCCTCCATCCGAATTTCCACAATCTCTGCCTGACGAATCCGCAAATGCGGTGTATTTTCCAAGGTATGTTTCATTTCTTCATGATATCGATTTTTGTCTGCCTGTGCCCGCAGGGAATACACAGCAGGGCCTTTTCCCGTATTCAGCATTTTGGTCTGAATATATGTTTTATCAATGTTTCTGCCCATTTCACCACCCAGTGCGTCGATCTCCCGCACCAGATGTCCCTTGGAACTGCCGCCAATAGACGGATTACAGGGCATCATTGCAATGCTGTCCAGACTGATGGCAAATAATATCGTTTCCATTCCCAATCTTGCCGCGGCAAGCGCCGCTTCACAGCCTGCATGTCCGCCGCCAATGACGGCAATATCAATCTTCTCCGCATTATACATAGGTACACCTCTTTGCCATGATTTCAAAATGCAATATATTGTATCATTGTATGGGAAAAAGCCTGAAAATGCAAGATAATCCGGAGAAAAAAGACAGAAAGCCTCTCGGCAGAAACCCTACTGCTGCATGCCATTTCCCATCTATTCTTCCGATACCGTTAGCTCACTGTTTTTTTCTTCCAGACGCCGCATCGCTTTTCGAAATTGATAGGCAAATAATATCGCCGTTGTGGTAACGGCAATCGTATCCGCTACCGGCTCTGCCAGAAAAACTGCAAGCGCTTTTTGTTCCATCCGCATGGGCAGAATATAAATCAGCGGAATCAACAAAATGATTTTGCGGTAAACTGCCAAAAATAATGATGTTTTCGCGTTGCCAATAGCAATAAATGTTTGCTGGCAAGCAATTTGTATGCCGAAAATCCCTGCCATAGCAAAATAGTACCGAAGCGCCCATGCCGTATAATCCAGCAGTTCTGCATTATGACTGAACATCATCGGAATCAGTCTTGGGAATATCATGCACACTGCCCATAATGCCATAGAATATCCCAAACTGTAAATCAACAGCAAACGAAACGTCCGCCGCACCCGATCGGCATGACCTGCACCAAAATTATATCCTGTAATCGGCTGTGCGCCTTGTGCCAGACCTGTCAACGGCAGCATAGAAAACTGCATGATACTGGTTAATATGCTCATCGCACCTACAGCAATATCCCCGCCATAACGATACAGGGAAGAATAAAAGCATAAGCTGATGGCACTTTCCGTCACCTGCATAATAAACGGTGACATTCCCAGCAGAAGACAGGGAAAAACCACGGAACGCCGTAATGCAAAATACCGCTTTTCCAGCTTCAAAATGGTTTTCTCACCCGTTAGGAACCGCAATACCCACAGGGCAGAAACTGCTTGAGAAATCACTGTTGCCAATGCTGCGCCTTTTACTCCCATATCCAGCAAAAAAATAAAAATTGGGTCCAATACAATATTGATGACTGCACCAATGACGACCGTCAGCATACTGGTTTTGGCAAATCCCTGCGCGGTAATAAAGGCATTCATTCCCAAAGATATTTGCACAAAAATTGTTCCTAATACATATAAATTGAGATATTCCATGGCATAGCCAATGGTATTTTCACTGGCGCCGAACAACAACAGCAGCGGCTCAGCAAATCGCAGAAAAAACATCGTCAGTAAAACTGCAATCAACAATAGCATCACAAAACTGTTGCCCATCGTACGATGCGCTTCTTCGCTTTCTCCTCGTCCTATCAAAACAGAGGCACGAGGTGCGCTTCCCATACTGACCAACGCCGCAAACGCAGAAATCAGCATAATCAACGGCATACAAACACCGACTCCCGTCAGCGCCATGGCTCCTATTTCCGGAATATGCCCAATATACATACGGTCTACTACATTATAGAGCACATTCACCACCTGTGCCGTAATCGCAGGAACAGCCAACTGCTTCAACAGTGATTTCACATCCGCCGTGCCCAAGCGATTTTCCTGCGCTGTCTGATTTTGCTGCATACACCACCCCTTCTTTCTTCATTTGCCTAAACAAAATTTAGTAAAGATGCGGTCAATAATCTCCTCATCTGTCACATCTCCGGTAATTTCCCCTAATGCACGACTGGCATCCTGTAAATCCATGGAGATAAAATCTTCCGGCATGCGGGTACGGATGGTTGTCAAACACCGCTCCATAGCTTCTTTGGCAGCAAAAAGCGCATGTTGATGACGAGTATTACCCAACAGTATCTCGTCTGTCATTGTACGCTGTCCATGATAAAACATTATTTTGATGGCATCGATCACAGTATCAAAACCGGTATTTTCTTTCACAGATACCGATCGAATCTGTTCCTTTGGAACAAAAGTTTCTAATTCCGCTGCAGAAAGCTGCTGCTGCAAATCCGATTTATTGAGCAGAACGATGCTGTGCTTGCCTCGAATCAGTTCCAATATTTCTTTGTCTTCTGCTTCCAGTGGACGGGATGCATCCAACATCATCAAAATCAAATCTGCCTGCTGGGCATACTGTTTGGATTTTTCTACGCCCATACGTTCCACTACATCACCGGTTTCCCGGATCCCGGCAGTATCTACGATTTTGACAGGTATCCCGTCTATATTGATATATTCTTCCACAGTATCCCGTGTGGTACCAGGGATATCTGTTACAATGGCCCTCTCTTCTTCCAAAAACCAATTCAGCAAAGAGGACTTGCCTACATTTGGTTTTCCCAAAATCACCGTTTTCAGCCCTTCCCGCAGAATTTTTCCACGGTCTGCCCCTGCCAGCAGCTGTTCCATGCGCTTGAGCATTTCCTGTGCGCGCTGCTCCATATCGCGATATGTTTCTTCTTCAATATCATAATCCGGATAGTCAATGACTGCCTCTATGGATGCAATCATATCCAAGATTTCCTCCCGCATTTGGCGCACTGCTTTCTTTAACCTGCCTTCCAGCTGATACACCGCAGCCTGACGGGAAAGCTCCGTTTTAGACTGAATCAGGTCAATAACAGCTTCTGCCTGCGTCAAGTCAATTCTTCCGTTCAGAAAGGCGCGTTTTGTAAATTCTCCTGGCTCTGCCAATCTTGCACCTGCTTGCAGCACCGCCTGCAATACCCGTTGTGTTACCAACAAACCACCATGGCAGTTCACTTCCACAATATCCTCCTTGGTATATGTATGGGGCGCTTTCATCACGGAAACCAACACTTCGTCAATCACTTCTCCTTTTTCTCTATCGGTAAATACCCCATAAGAAAGAGTGTGACTGGCTTTTTCCGTTAATTTTTTCTTTCCACGAAATAAAGTATCTGCCAATGCAATACAACCCTCGCCGCTCATTCGTACAATGCCGATTCCGCCACTGCCCAATGGTGTAGAAATGGCGGCGATGATATCATCCAATGCGTTTGCCTGCTGCAGCATATATGAACATCTCCTTTTCGATCCGTTTCAAAAAAAGGCGTCCGAACAGTTCTGTTTCCCCGCACGGTCGCCTTTTTCATACACAATTATTCTGCTTTTTCCGTTTTTTCCACCCTTTTCTGCTCTCTGGATGCACTATTTTTTCCCTTCAGTGCAATCACCACATTTCGGAACGGTTCTTCCCCTTCGCTGAACGTTGTCACATACCGGTCATTTTGCAAGGCAGAATGGATGATTCTTCTCTCATAAGGATTCATCGGTTCCAACACTACATTTTTTCTGGTATGTTTTACTTTTTTCGCCAGATTAAACGCCAGCGTTTCCAGCGTTTCTTTTCTTCTTTGGCGATAATTCTCCGTATCCAGCATTACGCTGATATAAGAAGCACTGTTTTTGTTTACCACTAAATTTACCAGATACTGCAGTGCATCCAGTGTTTGACCTCTTTTACCGATTAAAATTCCCATATCTTCCCCAGTCAAATCTACCATCAGATGCTTATCCTGCAACTTCGTTTCGATTTTGATAATCAATCCCATAGACAGAAAGATTTCCCGCAGGAAATTCTCTGCAGCTTTTTCCGGATTAAAATTCTTTTTTACCAATACAACGGCATCTTTTCCGCCAAACATCCCCAAAAATCCTTTGGAACCTTCTTCAATGACCGTTATACTAACTTCATCCTGCGTCACCTGCAGTTCCGCCAGTGCAGCGGCAACGGCTTCGTCAATGGTTTTTCCGCTTTTTCTGATCTCATCCATTTCTTATAACGCCCCCTCAGCCAGTTTCTTTTTATAAAATTTCTGCAGGAACACTTGCTGTAAAATACCAAAAATGTTGCTGATGGTCCAGTAAACGCCCAAACCGGCAGGCACCTGGAAACAAAAGACAGCCATCATAATGGGCATAAAATACAGCATCATTTTATTCATACTATTGGTCATCGCAGCCGTTTGTTCATTTATCGCATTTGCCGCAGGATTGACCAGCATCATCGTCACCTTTGCTTGGATATATGTGGTCACACCGGCAACAATAGGTACAAAGATGCTGGGCAGGCTCAATTCGCACTTGCTGACCAGCGGGACAGTCAGGAAGGTTTCAATGGTATTTTTGGTCTCCAACAGCGGCAGCAGCGCGTTTCCGCTCTCGCCCAGTACCGTCAGGATGGTATTCCATTCATCTGCCTTGATATTGGCAACCAACAATACTACGTCATTGACATTCTGCATATCAATCGTGCCAATATTTTTATAGGTATCCACCAAATCCTGTGCATAAGGTGTAAACGCTTCCATACGCAAAGCAGCAGGAATGTTAATGATTGCGTTGGCAATTTCCGTATAGTTTTGACCAATGACATCCACATATACATACGCGTTTTGGAAAATATAATACAACGCGTATAAAATCGGCAGCTGAATGAGCAGCGGCAAACAGCCACCCATCAGATGTACCCCATTTTTCTTTTGGAAATCCTGCAGTTCCAGCGCCATTCTCTGCTGGGACATGGTATCCGTCTTTCCTTTATATTTATCTCTGATTTTGTTCATCTCCGGCTGAAGCTGCTGCATCTTAAAAGAAGATTTCTGCTGCTTCATCATCAACGGGAACAAAATGAGTTTTACAATCAATGTAAATACAATAATGGCGATTCCCAGTGCTCCGGCACTGACACCATTATATATGCCATTAAAGAGCATATCATAAAATTTACCCAATACTGTGGCAATGGGACCAAAGATACCTGGCTCCCGCACCATACGAACAGTGCTCAACAACATCAATTCATTCACTTTTTTGCCTCCTTACACACAAAATAAGAGTAGTTTTGCCCCGCAGGGCATATTTTTGCATACTTAAGGCACCGGATCATAGCCGCCTTCATGAAAAGGATGGCATTTCAGCAGCCGACGCACTGCCAACCAACCGCCTTTTATGGCACCATATTTTTGAATGGCTTCATAAGCATAACGGGAACATGTCGGTGTAAAACGGCAATGCGGACCGATGTAAGGGGAAATCCCCAGCTGATACAAACGAATCAGCATCAAACAAAGTTTGCGAAGCATACAATCATCTCGATTCTGTTTTTGGTTCCTCCGCGATACGGATCAAATTCTGTTTTTTCATCAAATGACGCAGAGATTCCCGCACCTCCCAATAAGATGCGTCCTTACAGGAAACACGGGCAATGACAACAATATCGTACCCGTGTTTGATCTCTGATTCCAAACTGCGGTAACTCTCCCGAATCAAGCGGGTAATATGGGAGCGAACCACGCTTTTGCCAACTTTTTTGCTCACAGAAATTCCCAAACGGTTTTCTTGTGTGCCGTTTTTGATCAAATACATTACCAAACGGCGATTTGCAAAAGATTTTCCTTTTTGATAAACATACCGGAACTGAAAATTTTTTTTCAGGGATTGTGTAAAAAGCATGGCGTCCCTTCTTTCCTGTCCTGTCCAAATACTCCCTATGACGAACAAAAGGCCACACACATTCTGCGGCCTTAATTTTACTCGTATAATCGAAACTTACGCGGACAATACTTTTCTACCTTTTCTTCTTCTTGCAGCCAGCACTTTTCTGCCGTTTGCGGTTCTCATTCTTTTTCTGAAGCCATGTTCTCTGCTTCTCTGTCTTTTCTTGGGCTGGAATGTCATTTTCATCGATATGCACCTCCTTTGTTGCAGGGTTAAAGACTGCTCATTTCAGAGCACTGCTACTATTATATTGAAAAAGCTTGTTCCCGTCAAGAAAAAAATCAGCACAACCCACGGAAAACAGCGGTTTTTTCTGGATAACTCCCCTATCCTGTATGAAAATTCATACAAAAAAACGTATATTTTGGAACTTTTTGAGACTTTATATGCTATATCTTGTAAAAAAGGCAATGTCTGAAAAAATTGCAAATGAAAAAAATTTTTTCTGTTTTCCTGTCAACTATCACAAAACAGACACAGCAGTTTTGACCGAAACCACGGAATTCGCTATTTTTTTCACAAAGTTTTTCCGCAGCATTGCCTTGCTTTTTCTTGATTTGGTCACAATCCAGTCCATTTTTTCATTGCGGTTGTGGATAACTTTTGTTATACTAAAAAGCAGAAAAAAATTGGATGTATCTGCGGGCAATCTTTCACCCGCATACACAACAATGTCTATCTCAAATGGACAAAGCTGCGTTTTTTTGACTGTATTCGACTGCTGATTCGTTTCCTTTCAACAGCAAAGCAGAGAAGATCAGTAAAAACGCTGTTTTTTTCCACACATCCACATTGTCCACTATATATGGAATTCAGTTATCCACAAATTGTGGACAACCCTGTGTATAACTTAATTTCTCTGTGGTTTTATTGTGGAAGTTCAGTGTATGAACTGGCAGCTGTTCCGTTTTTTTCCACACTCTTTTGAAATGTGGAAAACCGAAACTTTGATTTTCCACATTGTTGTGTATAACCGTAATGATGTGTTGTCCATACACAAGAAAAAGAACAGAATCTGTGTATAACCAGAAATCATCGCAATTTTCAGAAAAGATAATCAAATGAGGAGGGTATTATGGACATCAATCAATATTGGAACGAAGCGCTGCAAATCATCGAGAAGGAAATTTCCTCACCAGTCAGTTATGAAACCTGGATCCTTCCCATCGTTCCCGTTGGGATTGACGGCAGTCGTTTTTTGCTGCGGGTCAGTGAACCATTTTATAAAGAAATGTTGGAAAAACGGCATTTACCGTTGATTCGAAGCGCCATCAAAACTGTTACAAAAGTAAATTATGAAATTGTCATCCTAACAGAAGGAGAAGAAGCGCCGCACAGTACACAATCTATAATCAAACCAGAAGAAAACAATGATTTAGCTAAAAATCTAAATCCGAAATATGTATTCAGTTCTTTTGTCGTCGGCAACAGCAACCGTATGGCTCACGCCGCTTCTCTCGCCGTAGCAGAATCTCCTGCAAAGGCATATAATCCGCTATTTTTATACGGCAATTCCGGTTTGGGAAAAACCCATTTGATGCATTCTATTGCGCATTTTATATTGGAAAAAAATCCATCTACAAAAGTACTGTACGTCACAAGTGAAACATTTACCAATGAATTGATTTTATCAATCCAAAACAATAAAAACGAAGAATTTCGCAATAAATATCGCAACATTGATGTATTGCTGATCGACGATATTCAGTTTATTTCCAAAAAAGAGGGAACACAGGAGGAATTTTTCCATACATTCAATGCACTATATGAATCCAATAAACAAATCATCATATCTTCAGACCGTCCGCCCAAGGAAATCAAAACACTGGAAGACCGTTTGCGCAGCCGGTTTGAATGGGGTTTGATTGCAGATATTCAGCCGCCGGACTATGAAACCAGAATTGCTATTCTGCGTAAAAAAGCCGATCGAGATCATCTGGTGGTCCCAGATGATGTCATGGCATATATTGCCAAAAATATTGTATCCAATATTCGGGAACTGGAAGGCGCTTTGACTCGAATCGTCGCATATGCAACGCTGACCAATCAAGACATTTCCCTGGAACTGACAGAAAAATCCATGAAAGACGTCTACAGCGAAAACGCACAGGCACCGTTAACACCAGATCTAATTCAAGAAATTGTAGCACGGCACTACAATATCCGCGTCGAAGACATACAGGGAAATAAAAAACCAAAAAATATTGCTTTTCCCAGACAAGTATCTATGTACTTATGCCGAAAACTATTGGATATCTCTCTGCCCAAGATCGGGGACAGCTTTGGTGGCAGAGATCACACAACTGTAATCCATGCGATTTCTAAAATTGAAAAACAAATGGAAAACGATACAGAATTGAAAAAAACCATCATTCAGCTAGAAAAGGAAATCAAAGAACGATAACCCAAAATCCTATTTTCCAGCATCTGAATATATCCACATCCCTCTGTGCATTTTCTCTGGACAGACTGTGGATAATCGGAAGGTGGATCCTTAAATTGTGAATTTTGTGGATAACACCAATCTGTGTACTTTCTTTTTCCACAGAGTTGTCCCAATTCGATTTTTCTTGTATTTTCTGGAAAAATCAGACTTATCCACAATTTCACAGCCCCTACGACTACGACTACGATTTTCATTCTATTTATATTTCTATTACACTGTGAAAAAAGGAGATGTGTATATCTATGAAACTGACCTGCAGCAAAGATCTGTTGCTTCATTACATTAACATTGTCAACAAAGCAGTCTCTTCTCGAACAACATTACCCATTTTAGAATGTATCCTGTTGCATGCAGAAACAGATCGCTTTACAATGACAGCGAACAATCTGGAATTGGGAATTCAAACGGCACCCATCGATGCCACAATTATACAAACAGGAGAGATTGCAATTGAAGCAAAAATATTCCATGAAATCATTCGTCGTCTCAATGGAGAAACTGTAACATTAGAAACTGGAGAAAACAATGCCATTACCATCACAGGAGGCACTTCCCGTTTTACGATTATGGGACAAGCAGGAGACGATTTTCCTTCTTTGCCACAGGTTGCACAGGAAGAAGCCTATACCTTGGGACAAAATGAGCTGCGCAATCTGATACGTCAAACCATTTTTTCCATTTCTCAAGAATCTACCAAACAGATTCTGACCGGTGAGTTATTTGAAATGAAAGAGCATTGTATGCATGTGGTATCCATTGACGGATATCGGATTTCTTTCCGTAAAAGTCCGTTGGAACATGAATTTGCGCCGAAAAGTGTTGTTGTACCCGGAAAAACATTGACAGAACTGATGAAAATTCTTTCACAGGAAGAAGAAGATAAAGTACAGTTGTATTTTACAGAAAAACATGTGTTGTTTGATCTGGGAATTGCAACGATGGTTTCCCGTCTCTTGGAAGGTGATTATGTTAGCTATGAGAATAATTTTACGGAAGACTATAAGACAAAACTGATTATTCATACAGCAGAATTGATTCAAGCGTTGGAGAGAGCCTCTTTGGTATCCAGGGATAACCGCAAAACACCGGTACGCCTGGAACTGCGTCCGAATGTTTTGGTTATTACGGCAAGAAGTGATATGGGTACGGCATATGAAGAAGTTCCGAACGAAACGGACGGTGACGAAATGCAGATTGCCTTTAATCCGCGGTATCTCATTGAAGCACTGCGTGCCATTGAGGACGAAAAAGTTGCCATCCGTTTTACTGGTTCGCTCAGTCCCTGTACCATTGTACCATTGGAGGGGAATGCCTATCAGTATTTGATTTTGCCGCTGCGCATGTAAGAAACGGAGGGAATCGGCAATATGGAGACGGTCTATATTCATACGGAATTTATCAAATTACAGCAGCTGCTGAAATTGGCTGGCTTGATAGAGCAGGGCTCAGATGCGAAATTATTTTTGGCAGACGGTTTGGTCTATGTGAATGGCGTGATGGCAACAGAACGTGGGAAAAAAATCCATCCGGGAGATGTTGTGGAGGTCAAAGGAAGCGGCTGTGTAACGGTACTGGCGGAACCCCATTGACAATATGTTTTTGTACTAAGGACAATTTGAGTCTGCACAGCCTGCATCGCATACATATTTTATATTTATAACAAAAAGGTGTATTTTTATGCATATAAAGGAAATATCACTGCAAGGGTTTCGTAATCTGGAACCTTTGCGGTTGATGCCCAGCGGTGGTGTCAATCTGTTTTATGGTAATAATGCTCAGGGAAAAACCAATTTTCTGGAATCCATTTATTTTTGTGCATTGGGTCGTTCTCTGCGTGGGAAAAACGAGCAGCAGCTCATTGCGTTTGGCGCAGAAGAAAGTCATATTCGTTTGGAAGTGATGCGGGAAAACCGCAGTGACCGGATTGATGTGCATCTGAAACGGGAGGAAAAAAAGGGGATTGCTGTCAACGGCATTCCTGTAAAAAAAATGGGCGAGTTGTTTGGTACGTTATACGCGGTCATTTTTTCTCCCGAAGATTTGTCTTTGGTGAAGGGAGGACCAGCGGAACGACGGCGGTTTTTGGATATGGAGCTATGTCAAATTAGCCATGTGTATTATTATGACTTGCAGCAGTATTACCGTGTGCTGAAGCAAAGAAATAATCTGCTCAAAGATATCCGTCAGAAACCAGATCTGGCGGATACCCTTTTTGTCTGGGATGAGCAATTAGCAGAGAGGGGAGAGCGGATGATAGCCGCCAGAAGCGCATTTTTGGCGCGTCTGGACGCGATAGCGGCGCAAAAGCAGGAAATATTGACTGGAGGCAAAGATTGCTTAAAAACGGAATATAAGCCAAATTGCGAAGGGGGCAGTCTGAGGGAAAGACTGCGGCGCAGTTTGGATCGGGATTTGCAGCTGGGCAGCACGCAGGTTGGACCGCATAAAGATGATATTCTGTTTTTGGTCAATGACAGAGATGTGAAACAGTTTGGATCGCAAGGTCAGCAGCGGACGACAGCATTATCCGCAAGATTGGCGGAAATTGTGCTGATACGGGAAGAAACGGGCGAACATCCAGTTCTGTTGCTGGATGATGTGCTCTCGGAGTTAGATGAAACCCGCCAGCGCTATCTGATGGAGAGTATCGATGGGTTGCAGGCGTTTTTGACCTGTACTGGAATTGAGGACGCAGTCAAACGCTATCTGCATCGAGAAAATTTGTTTTTGGTGCAGAATGGCAGGATTTCAAGAGCGTGAGCAGAATGCAGTCACCTGGATCAGAGCAAAAGAAGAAAACCGTCCTGTGAACAGATTGGGCGGTTTTTTTGTTGGAATCATGCAATGAGTATGTCCGTCTGACAGAAACAAATATAGGAATTTCCGTGAGTTGTGCCAATGAAACATTTATTAAGGATAGAAGGCGTTGAAGAAAATGCATAAAAAATGCTGTTTTTCCTTGTAATATCAGTGGTTTTACTTGTGAAAACATAAAAAAAGTGATATAATGAATGCATGGTTTTTTTCGGAGCAGGATACTCCGATTTTTTTATCTTGACAGGTAAGGAGAGAACAGTATGTCAGCAGAGTATAATGAAAGCCAAATCCAAGTATTGGAAGGGCTGGAAGCGGTGCGCAAGCGTCCCGGTATGTACATTGGCTCCACCAGTGAAAAAGGGCTGCATCATCTGGTATATGAAATCGTGGACAACGCCGTAGATGAGGCGCTGGCAGGATTTTGCACGGAAATTACGGTCACCATTCACCCGGATAATTCTATTTCCGTGTTGGATAACGGAAGAGGCATCCCGGTAGGCATCCATCACCAGAAAGGCATTTCTGCCCTTGAAGTTGTATTCACCATACTGCATGCAGGTGGAAAATTCGGCGGCGGCGGATATAAAGTGTCCGGCGGTCTGCACGGGGTTGGCGCGTCGGTAGTCAATGCCCTGTCCTCCTGGCTGTATGTCCGGGTGTGTACAGACGGGAAGATGTATGAGCAAAAATATGAACGGGGCAATGTCCTTTGCCCGGTGCGGGAAATCGGCACGACGGAGGAGCATGGGACGTTTGTTCATTTTCTGCCGGATGCAGAAATTTTTGAAGAAACGGTGTTTACCTATGACGTCTTAAAACAGCGTCTGCGGGAAACGGCATTTTTGACCAAAGGGCTGAAGATCAATCTGGAGGATCTGCGCGAAGGCATGGAACAGAAACGCTCGTTCCACTACGAAGGCGGTATCAAAGAGTTTGTGGCTTATATCAATAAAAACCGTCAGCCGCTGTACGACAGTATCTTCTATGCCAGCGGACAAAAAGACGGGGTATTGGTGGAAGTGGCATTTCAGCATAACGATGGTTTTACGGAGAATATTTTTACTTTTGTCAATAACATCAATACGCCGGATGGCGGAACACATTTGGTTGGATTCAAATCCGGTCTGACCAAAACCATCAACGACTACGGCAAAAAGATTGGCGTGATCAAAGACGCAGATAAAAAGCTTTCCGGGGATGATGTGCGCGAGGGCATGACGGCGGTGGTCAGTATCAAAGTGGAAGATCCGCAGTTTGAAGGGCAGACGAAAGCAAAATTGGGTACCAGCGAAGCAAAAGGCGCTGTGGAAGCGGTGCTGAGCGAATATCTGACCTATTTCCTGGAGGAAAACCCTGCGGTGGGGAAGCTCATTGTGGAAAAGGGCATGATGGCTTCCAGAGCCCGGGATGCAGCCAGAAAGGCGAGAGAGCTGGTGCGCCGCAAAACCGGATTGGAAAATACCAGAATGCCGGGGAAATTGACCGACTGTACCAGTAAGGACCCGTATGAATGCGAAATCTATATTGTCGAGGGGAATTCTGCCGGCGGTTCGGCTATTAAAGCCAGAGATCCCAAAACCCAGGCAGTGCTTCCGCTGCGCGGCAAAATCTTAAATGTGGAAAAAGCCAGATTGGACAGGATCCTCAACAGCGAGGAGATCCGCAATATGATCACAGCCTTTGGTACGGGGATTTCCGAAGATTTTGATTTGGAAAAGCTGCGGTATCATAAGATTGTGATTATGACGGATGCGGATGTAGACGGCGCTCATATCCGCACCCTGCTGCTGACTTTCTTCTATCGGTATATGCCGCAGCTCATTGAGGAAGGCAAGATCTATATTGCCCAGCCGCCGCTGTATCGGGTGGAAAAGAACAAGAAGCATTATTATGTATATGACGATGTCCAATTGGAAGCCCTGTATCGGGAAATCGGCAGGGATAACATCAAAGAGGTGCAGCGCTATAAGGGTCTGGGAGAAATGGATTATGACCAGCTGCGGGATACTACGATGGCGGTGGAACATCGTATTTTGAAAAAAGTAGACATTGGCGATGCCCTTTTGGCAGATGAAATTTTCAGTATGCTCATGGGAGACAGTGTAGAGCCAAGACGGGAATTTATCGAAGAAAACGCCCAGTATGCGGAAATGGACTTCTGATGGAAAGGGATTGAGGTGAAAACATGAGTGAAGAACAAAAGGAGCTGGATAA
>ERZ1643247.855-NODE-855-length-32846-cov-29.061328_pt1 | contig 32846 bp, 26 predicted proteins | sample MGYA00579264_ERZ1643247 | MGnify/ENA primary metagenome ERZ1643247 (study PRJEB29033, sample SAMEA4952262) | chicken gut metagenome | biome: Broiler Chicken; feature: Gastrointestinal Tract; material: Caecum | place: Ireland | collected 2018 | study: Broiler... | reverse complement strand
TTCATAGATTTCTGTTATAAAAAATAGCCACCAGATTTTCCGGCAGCTATTCGCAGTTTCCTTCTCATTTATAGATTTTATTTCGTCATACTAATATATAATCGTCATTTATTTCTTGGCATTTTAAACTCAGTTAATTTATAATTTTGAATCCAGCCCATACATTCTTCACCATCTTCATTCTCCCAAATAATCTGTCTCCATTTTTTATATTTATCTATAATTCTAACGATTTGCCCTTCCTCAAGTTTTTCAATTACAATTGAATGGCAATCATGCTTCAGACGTACAATGGATTCTCTATTAACAATTCTATATTTCGTCGTATTGAGCTCTTTTGCATCATATCCAAAACCAACAACATAATAATTGTTGACCTGTTGCGTATAATTATAATTATTTATCGTTGTTGGTGATGAATTCATAACTTCCAAAAAAAATGATATGAGCATAATAATAAAACCTAGCCATTCTCGTATGTCTTTTGCATCTATCTTTCGCTTTTCTGTTACTGGTAAATCTTGATTTTCTTTATTTAAAGAAATGTCTGTTACTTTTTCATATTCCGTTGCAATAGTTTCCGACACTGTATCAATATCCCATTCCTCGACTTCTGAAAAAACTTGATCTGTAACTCTTCCCAACAAATTTATATTTACATCTTCCAATGCTTTTTGCGATAATGCAGAAAACGTAGAATTGTTTTTCAAAATTTGAGAAATAAGAGAGATACTACCAGCTTCCTGCAGTATTGTCGATAAACCTGAAACACTTGCTGATATTCCACTTATCTTCAAAAAGTCCGCAGATATCTTTAATGGTTCTATCATTTCGTTCAGTACTCTAATAGCTCCACCAATATTATGAGTGTTTACTCCTAATGGGTTACTCATATTCTCTGTGAAACTTTTGAGTCCTGAAAAATCGTAGTCCTTCATCCATGCAGTCTGATTTGCCATTAAGTTTCCCATCATACTAAATGATTCCATATGCAACGGTTTAAGCATTTTATTATAGCTACCAAGTATTTTCTGAGTTTCTGTCAATATAGGATTCCTTGCAATACCTGAAATTTCTTTCATCATCTTTGAATCATATATTCCTGCAAACTGTGATAATGCTGCACTTACCCCTGGAATATTTATTGGTTTTATTATATTGTTTATATTTGATTCATCATATTTACTCATACTTTTCCTCCATAGCAGGAATATCATACCGATATAATGCCGTCTGCATTAACACGGCTCATACCAAAATCATCCATAAGCTACTTCACATATTGAAAAGCAAAGGTGTTATTGATATAGGATGCCCTTTGGATATCCTGTGCAATACCCATATTATATGCCATCAACAGTAAATTAACATTCTTAGCCAGATCTGGTAATAAGTCTTTTATCAAATGCAGTAAATGTCTTTCTATCATCCAGAGATGCCTGATGTTACCGCAACATCTCTTCAAAATCTTGTTCAAAAACAACTTATCACCTTCATATCTGCTTTTGTACTGTGCTCAATTCTTATTCCACACCAAGTGCCTTAAATACTGCTTCTTCTGCGGAAGAATAGAAAATTAAGCTAAATGCACCTACTAGATCCGATGGTACAGTTCCAAGATCTCCTGCTGAAGTAATTGGAAGCAATACTTTCTTCGCTCCACTATCCAAGCATACCTGCAGAGTACTTGCCAGTTCATCCACCTTAATCAGAGTGCCTCCGATACTAATCTCACCCAGAATCGCAAGGCTACTCAATGGTGTCTTTCCAAGTGCTGCTGAACAGATTGCAATCAGTGTCGGCAATGCTAACTTTCCTGTCATTCCAATGCCCTGCATATCTTGATAGTTGATAATATAATCCTTTGTTGTGGTACTAATCTGACCGGAAATTCGGTTTCCATTGGCTTTCAGGTAATTAAATGCTGTATTTGTTGCTTCTTTCGGTTCTTTTCCTGATCCAATACCAGTACAGGTCAGCTTTCCATTTCCAGGCATCATCTGTGTTTCCAACATATAACAGCCGATCATTCCTGTCTTTGATTTGGAAACGGTATAGACAGATCCTGGTTTTCCCATTCCCTCTGGAATCAGCTTTCCGCCACCCTGCTCCGGAACAGAAACATAATGCTCTTCAAAACTGTCATTATCTGTGTAAGAGAAATTCACATCATAGAACTCCATACCACCGATCTTTTTCAACTGTTCTTTTACTCTGCGGCGGAGTTCCAGTGATATCTCCACAATCTCACGTAACTCTTCTTTTGTTACCTCGCCGTCCGGATAAATTAACTTTGTAAATCCAGAAATCATCTTACGGACGGCAATGGTATCACGCTGGTTCAGATTATTTCCAAGTCGGAAATACTTATCCATCAGATCACTGTAGCTGTCCTTACGCAATTCACGCATAAACTCTGACAGATAATCTGTGATAAATCCATAATCGTTGGTAAAGGAATCCGGTCTGTATTTTGGAATCTCCCAACCTGGAATATAGCAATGCATACGATCCAGGAACGCTGTATCTGTTCCCATTTCCGGTGGAAATGGATCAAATAAACTGGAAGTCTTCAAAAGGGTATCTACACTCTGGTTGATATTTCCTACGAACACCATAGACGCCTTTGCCTGAATCTCTGCCTTTCCTCGTGAAAATGCTCCGGATGCCATGTATCCTTTCATAATCTGAATACCGTCTTTATCTTTGAACTTAATACCGGCAACCTCGTCAAAAGCAACACAATCCCACATACCAACAAGACCTACTGTATGATTGGACATGTTATAAAAAAGATTAGCAACTGTTGTCTGTCCACCTGCAACCAATATACTGTTCGGTGAGATCTGCTCATATATGTATGATTTACCTGTAGAACGTGGTCCCAACTCACAAAGGTTAAAGTTATTCTCTACTAGCGGAATCATACGCGCAATCAGCAACCACTTCGCTCTCTCACTGAAACGATCCGGCTCCAGACCTGTAGAACGAAGCAAAATATCCATCCATTCTTCTTTGGTAAAGGCTTTTCTTCCATTTCTCACTTCATCCATATCCACATGTGGCATCTGGATTGGTGTTAGCTTTCGGATACGAATCGGCGGTGTATTCTTCTTATCTTCTTCGATAAACTCATACTCCATCTGCAATATACACCAAATGCCACCACAAAGCAGACGGTCATACTCCTTCACATAATCCGGATGAATCGGAATCCCCTTTACGCCCAGATTGGAGAACATAGCCTCATAGCGGTCTTCCTTTGTGTTCAACACAACCGTAATTCGGTCAATCACCGTGTAACTTCCTCTTTCACGCAAAAGAGAGAGAATCTTCTGTGCCTCATCTGGACGCACATAATTATCTCTCAAAATACGCTTTACGTTCTCTACACCTTCTTCAATAATCTCTTCATTATCGGAATTGCAGTACTGTCCAAGGAGATATTCCATCACATAAACCGGAACATTAGCTCCTTCACGGATGGACTTTGTTAAATCTTTCCGAACAATGCGACCATCATAGTATTGACGGAGTTTTTGCTTTATTTCTTCCCGCTTGTCCTCGATTATATTATCCGAAGAACTTTCATACTCGTTCATAATTGTTTTCTCCTTCATAGCTACTAAAAGTTTCTTGTGTAAATATAATAATTGCGATTATCATGTCCAATGAACTTTGTTACATTGGATGCTTCCCTTGGACCAGTGTTCTACAATATTCTGTTTAAATTCTTTTCTTACCATTTTTGCTCTATATTTTAAATATCCATCTTCATCTTGCCGAATGTATATACCCTCACAATAGTCCTTTCCGTATTTTGATTTTTGAAAAAAAGTTGGCAAATCACATACATCATAAGTGCCAAATCCCAGTTTATGGACAATTTTCACATTCATTTGATCCAACATAAGATTTCTTTGTTGAACCGACAAAAAACGTCTTTTTTTTATGTCAAAAATATCAAATCCTATAAACCAATCCGGTAAATTATCATAATAAACTGAATGCTTAGCGTAACACCACTCTCCGTAAAGGATAAACTCATCCATTAACACATCAAACATTTTTTCCTCATGAAAATTAATCCAATTATTTAATGGTTTCCACTGTCCCTCAAATGGTTTCATAAGATATGACCCACGGTTTTGTAACTGAATCTCTCCATTAGAGGTAAAAGAAATTCCCAGATTAGCACCATCTATTTTTTCTTCTATTGTAACAGGTTTGCTTAAAATATCCTTTACTTCACTTTTTGATAAGATTTTATCACTTCTTCGAATACTTATATCTGTTTCAATATATGGAGTAGATGGAAACTTAAAAAACATATTAGCTTCTCCTTTTGTTTACAACTTTACGATCATACATCATTTCAGCATAAGCATTGTCTAAAAATTCTATATGTACGCCATATTCGCTAAATACATCTTTGAAGCCTAACCATTTACCGTCTGCTGCCTCAATAATTGGCGGATGTTCATTATGCGTTCTTGCTAATGCAACAAATTTTCTATCACTTTTATCAAATTCTTCTGTTCTTTTCTCCAACGGAAACATAATGTAATTTCCATCAGCATCTTTTTCTAATTTTGCCATATTCTCAAATGGAATTTTTCCTATATAACTGTTAAACCAACGCCAAAAAATTTTTCCTATAGGCGTATTATCAGGAATTCTGTTTCTATATTCTTTTATTATCTCATAATCAAAATCTAGCACTAATTGGCTATCTATATTTTTTGTAAACTCCCTTATAAATTCTATACATTGTTCCTGCATATTCCATTCTTCTGGCTTACACTCTTCTTGGGGCGTTGCTGCCTTAGCAGCAACATTTGTATCCATAATAATTTTATCATTCATTACTACTATCCCTTTCTGCCATTCTTCTGTGGAGAGAGTTCATTGACTGCTGATACATATCCTCCTCCATATCCCCAAAAAATCCATCTGGCCAATTCAATATATTTCCATATGAATCTACCTCAAGTTTTTCTAATTTAGATGATTTCTGATTATTTTTTGCAAAATATGCCTTCACATCTGATGTTTTAATTTTTTCTTCTGATATTCTACGCTGTAGCCTTCTTAACAAATGTTCAGAGTGTGTTTCTATTATAACTTGAACTCGCCGTTTTTTCTGATTTTCACGCATGTTAATAGCATCTATAATTACATCTGCCAATAATGCCTGCGCATTAGGATGAAGGTGAATTTCTGGCTGCTCAATAAAAATAACAGCATTGTCAGGGGCATAAAATAATTGAACAATTACTGGCAAAACCTGTGAAACTCCAAAACCTACATCTGGTAATCCCACAAATTGATCAGCCCCTTTTATTCTAACTTTTACTTCATATTCCTGTCGCTCTCCTATTTTTTCTATTCTATATTCCTCTATCAGCCCCATCTTTTTTAATGATTCGCTAATAATAACTTCAAATTCCTTATAATTACTGTGCGGAAATTTCAATTTTTTATTTTGTTTCTTGGCAGATAAAATTGCAGCTATTGTATTCTCTCCTGCATCACCGACACTTTCAGGATTAACACCAGACCAGCTATAACTTCTTTTGGTTTTTGTACGCATAGGTCCTAAATAATAAAATTTAGAAAAAAAGTCTTCCTGATGTAGATTCAAATCTTGGAGAAAATCAGAATCCTTATAGTATGCCAATGCAGCATCTGAAAATCCATAAAATTTTACTGGCTCTGTTAATTTCCAACCTCTTCCTGCTTTAGTTCTTTTAAAATCGCGGTCTGAATCTAAAACATAATTTCTATTGCTCTCCTCTTCTGTTTCTTTTTTCATTCCTACTGTTAATTTAAGCTTTTCGTCATTATACAATCGATATTTAAACTCATTTACCTCCAGATATTGTGTCTCCGGATCATTTACTTGAATATCACCTTCAAATTCAATTTGATTATAGCTTTCTCTCTTATCTGAATTCTCAATTGCCGCTTTAGAATCCATATCCCAACGAAATTCAAATTTCATATTTTCCTCTAAATTATGATCATAAAATATATCTGATACAGATCCCAAATCCACTGATTCTCCATTTAGCAATAACACTGTTTTTCTATCCGATTGTCTTACAGTTTGTTTCAACATAACTAAAAACTGTCCAATACTAGATTTACCAGAACTATTACTACCAAACAATACTGTTATAGGTGCTAAATCAATCATTCCTGTATCTTTCCAGCCTTTAAAATTTTGTATATGTAATTTTCTTAGCATATCTTGGCCTCCTCATTTTCAACTTATCAACTAAAACCCAAAATCATCCACAAATGCAATATCGATCATAAATTCATACTGTTGCAGAATATTCTTCTCATCATTCGCATCTGCCAGCACCAGATAATACTTATCACCATACTTATATTCTCTGGACTTCAATGTGAATTTCTCATGGAATGTTCGCTTCTCTGGTGCGTCATCTCTACTGTTCGCAACAATCGGTACGTCAAAAGATATCTTTTCTCCATCTTCTGTCATAAAATATGCCACCAAGCTTCTCGCCTTCATGGTATCTGTCACTTTCTCTGTCTGAATGAAATCAAAGTAAGTGATTAGATTTGTCACCTTTCGATTCACGGAAGTCAGAATCACATCTACATAATCATAAGCAACTGCTCTGGTATTCGTTGTCAATTCAATAACCGGAATCAGCATTTCCTGAAGCGAAGAACCGCCATGTACATAGTTCTGTCCTCCACCGGATACTTTGAAAATGTCTGCTCCAATCGGTGTTGTCACATATAAATTATTCATATATGTCATCAATCTGGACTTCATTCCTGGCTCTTTAACTTCCTGTGTAGTAAGCAAGAATCGTTTGTTGGAATATGCACAGATCTCCCGGTCATATGATACTTTGTTAAATTCTTGCAACTTGTCTCTCTTATACAAGAAGCCATGATCTGCTGTAATAAAGAATTTCGGTGCTGATATATAGCCAGTCAGTTTCTTGATCAACTTATGAATCTCTTCGATTGCTTCGGAGCAAGCTGTAAACACTTCATTTTCACTGGCAGGTTTATCCCCACGAGCATCCACCTGATTATGATAAATGTATACGATATTCTTCTTCTGCAACAACTCGCGGATTTTCTCTTTATTGGCACTTGCCACTTCATCAAATGCTAAAGCAACATTATTTTCATTCTGTGCCTTTAATATCTTATCCCTTGATACCAAATCAACACAGCTCTGTCCATCTACTGTAACATTTAATTTATCATCTACCCGTAACTCATTGTGAGGTAAAAGGCTTGCCATTCCCACTGATGTTACAGAAGGAAGGCTACTTATCGTACACTCCAATTTAGGAGTACATTTTTCATCCAGTTCCAATCGTTCCATCAATTCTTTTGCACATTCATACCGAAAAGCATCAGAAATAATAACGATAACACGGTTCTTTCCTTCATACGCCTTCAGATAGTTCCGATAAAAGTCTTCCTGACGTTTTAATCCGGTATCTGCCATTAAATTATCTGTCAGTTCCTGATTCCACTTCGGTGTTACTTTCTGCAGATAAGTAAAGGAATACATATTCTCAATGCGCTCTCTTACCTTTGAAAATCTCTCTGCATCTTCAATACAATCATAGGCACAGTAAAACCATCTATAATAAGAATCAATCAAATATGTCTGTTTCTGATAATCTGCCACCATAGCCTTGATATCACTGGTCACTTCCAAAACAGATACCGCTTTCATCATCTGATAAGCATATTTGATTGCCTGATATTCGTTTTTATATACATTTCCAAAATGGCAGGACTTTGCTGTTCTCTGCTCTGCAATCTGAGCAAGGTTCATGCCATCAATTTGAGCATCCAGGATCTCATCATTCAACTGATCCAGTGCCCAGTCAATTAAGATATTATCCAATTCTCTGAACGCATCACAATTTGCAATATCCAAAAGCTGTGCAGGCTGATCTTTTTCTTTGCCTGCATCTTTTTTCAGCTCATTCCGGATTCTACTCACTACTCGCAACGTCTTGTCGACTTTTTCTGATAATACATCATACGCATCCTGATAAAGTACATTGTCCATGAGATTTCGGACAAATACGACCACATCGTTCTTCTTTTTCAATACATAAGATTTCAAAACAGCTGGCAATGTATCTTTCAACGCCACTGATGCATAGGTCAAAAGCATACATGCTGCCAAATCATCTACGTTCGGATTTTCAGACTGATATCCGAAATACTTCTCACATAACTCCCAAAACTTTTCTAAAAGTCCGTTATCCTTCAAGACTTTCATGTATGTTTCGCTGTCTTTTAATACTAACTGTCTTGTAATCTCTTCAAAATTCGGGGTCTTTACATCTGTAAGCACGGCAATAAGACCAATATCAATAGTTTCCACATTAAAATGGTCTATGCCGAGTTCTTTAAACTTCTCAATACGATTCTTGTTTTTCCAAAAGTTACTGTACTGCGCCAGATGTTCTTTAAAACAGTTATCGATTCCAATCTCCTGTGACATCTGGGATACCCGGTCCGTATAGTACGGAACCGAGTAATAATACATATCTGCTAATGGATTCTCTGCATCGCTTGGCTTTGGAAATGGTGCATATACAAGATACTTGTTCTCTGTATCTGATTCATTTAATAACCATTTGGAATAAAACCAGTTTGTTCCATCCAAGATATGTAATTTTGCATTATCCAACTGTAACTCAGATACTTCGTCTTCATATTCTCCCTTATCATCAAACCAGAATATAATACGAGTCTCTTCCTTGGAAAACTCTGTATTCAACTGATCTTGTATATTTAATAAATCCATCTATGTCTTCCCACTTTCTATTTTAATTTTGCCAGAAGATCCACTTTTAAAGCTTTCTTCCCCTCTTGGGCAACTTCCACTCCCTGGAATTTCTCATAATTTACTTTCACGCCATCATCCAGATCAATCTGAATTCTCTTATTTGCAATATGAGCAATTGCTTCATCATAAATTTTCATTTCTGCAAGCTGTTTTGTATACTTCGTCACTGCTTTTGTTGCCTTCGATTTTTCTGAAGCTGATGATGCATTATCGATGGTATACTGAGCGCTCTGCATGGCTGTCTCTACATATTTCTGTGCCCGATGTAAATAATCTGTTCTTACACGGCCAACCGTATCTGCGTCATAACGGTGCATGTAGATCAGTGCTTTAAATCCATTTTGTTTTCCGCTATCAAACAGCCAGTAAATCGGTCTCTTCTGGTATATTTTCAGATGATCTGCATAAAAATCTTTCAGGAAATAGTTGCGGATGACTTCTCTTGAGGTATCTCCTTTATTGCCTAGTGCATTTGCAATAAAGTCAAGGTTCTCTTTCAGGGTGTCAGAACCGTATACTATTTTGACAAATTCTATAAATCGTCCGACGATATCATCTGCGAAATATTCTTCATCTGTAATCGGAATACAGTTATCATCATCTGGAAGAAATGTCTTATAGCTGCCATTATCCCATTCTCCACCAGCATAAATCAGACCTTCTTCATCAAGAGAATACCGACCAAACATACAACCAACTGCATAGGAAACAAAACTGCGTATATCTCTTGATAAGTCAGCTTTGCGAACGGTAATATCTTTATCTGCTACTTCTGCTGTAAGCTCATCTTGCAAACCATAAATGTCAATAAAAATACGATTGAGTTCTTCTTCGTTAGCTTTTAACTGAGTGAATCGTTCTTCGCATGCATCTCGCCACTGCTCAAAAGATTCGGTTATTGTAGATACTTTTCGAATCAGTGGGTGATGCTGAAAGTCCCATGAAGTTTCAAAAGAATCCCAATCTGCTTTTTCAATTTCTATACACTTCTTCACAATTTTCGTTATCTCATCTTTTTTATCCAAATCAATAATTACTGGAAAAGCTTTTATTGCTCCTGTTTCAAAATTTAGTGTAGGGCTTAGCGATTCAATATATGCATTTCTTAATTCAGAATTCAATGCTCCCATAATGTAATATAAATTTTCACCCAATCCTAATATAGAACAGCCCGCCACATCAAAAATAAATCCCGGCTCATAATATCGGACTGCGAATCTTCCAGATGAAACTTTTGACCAACTTATACTTTCCATGAAATAGTAATCTTTATTCCAACATTCGCTATTTTTCTTTTCTATTTCTCCACGTAATAAACGCTCTTGTTTAAATGAATTAATATTTTTTCCATTTTCTTCCCAGTCAACTAAATAAGTTCTATTTCCGTACCATCTACGACATTCACCTCCTTTGTTATATGGAAACCATTTTACAAATTGTCCCAATGTTTCTTCACCACTTCTAAAACCAAATCCAATCTTATTGAATGCTACTTCTGTCCAAATTCGTACAAAAAGATCATTTTCTCCCGTTGCCATACCTACACGAGGATCAGCAAAGGAATCTAATCTTTTTCCATTGTAATACTGTTTGATTGCATTTCCACCTAATTGATAACATAAAATTCCATTTGGAATATCAAGAATTTCATCAATCGACATATGATATATATGTCTTAGATTGACTAATCCATTCATATAGCCTTTCCATTTTGAATCAGTCATATCAAGATAGGTTGCTTTGTATGCTTTACAACTACCTTTTCGAATTGAAAAAGCTACTGATTGGACAACTTCTCCGGCAATTCCTTCAAAAGCTCCTGCGCCTATATGAATCAAATTTATAAAACAATCTTTTTGATATATATTTTCTCTTAATTTTGCAAAACCAGCGAGGAACATCCATGACTGTTGATTAATCATAGAATAAACCCCCATTTTTTTTGTAATTTTTTCACACACATCCATAAAAACTGTGAACATATCGTTTTTAGATAATGGATAATGTTTTATCAAATATTTTGTCAAAATAGGCGACATACTTCCTCTAGCACTTAAATACGGCGGATTTGTCACTACTGCATCATATTTCTGTCCCAGATTTTTTGCCACTCTCACCAGTTTTTGCAGGCTTTCCTGTGTTTCTTCACTTCCCACGCTCTCAAATGAAATCTGTCCTGTTTCACCTAAATCATCTACAAATTTTTCCAACACATCCCACTCACAAACATCTACATTCAAAATAGAACCATACTCTCTGGCATCTTTAAAAGTATCCAGTAATCCTTCGATTTGCATCACAGCCAGATTCCGTTCCATCTCACTTAAATGGTTTCCAAAGAACTGCAAATGATTCCGATTTATTTCATTACTCTCTACAATCGCATATACCTTCGGCTCCGGCTTTCCATCTCTTCCACACAGGAATCGCCTATTATATCCACGTCCTTTCATCATAACTGCAAAGTATGCCAGCTGATAAGCTCTCTGGTCAATATCCAATCCATGTATATTGTGCTCTACAATTTCAAATGCTGCTTCTCTCTTGTCATATCCTGCACTTTGATAGATATCCATCAGCACATCAAACATAGCAATCATGATATGTCCACTTCCCATACACGGATCAATACAGGTAATATCAGTAGGTTTCAAATCTTTGTATGTGGTACGGATCTCTGCCAGCTTGACATTCACAGATTCTTCCTGTTTTGCTTCTGGAAGATAATATTTCCATCCAAATCTTTCTGCGGTTGCTTTTTCGTCTGTACTTGGATCTACTGCTCGTAAGTGCTCAATCCAGATTCTTCCCACAGAGTTTTCAACCATATAACGAACAATCCAGTCCGGTGTGAAAAGCTGGGTTGCTGCCGGGATTCGCTCTTTCGTGATTTTTACATTCTTTTTCAGTTTCGCAAAGGTATCGTCTTTTAATTCTGTATTGTAATACTGATACAACCAGCCAATAATCTCCACCTGTCCTGTCGGATTACCTTCTTCATCAAGTGTAGATACATTAAAATCCGCTTCCGGAATACCTGTCTCCGGATTCACCAGCATATAAATAACATCATCTTTATTGGTGTAAGAAATACCAAACAGCAATTCCATATAATCAGAATCTGCTTCAAAAAGTCCAGGCAAGATATCATGCAGCTGATGACACTGTTTCAGAAATAATTTGCAATACAATTTATCCGTATCTTCTGATGTACCGCTCATTTTCCAATTGATGATCTCTTCTTTTTCCTGTGCTGTCAGGTCTAAATCCACATCCGGTGCCTGTGTCACAAGATCCGGCTCCATCTTTCCTTCTTTTTCGGAAGAAAGTACACGAACTCTGTTTGGAAGATAGTCATTCACTTCCATAAAACGGATTGCACAGATTCGGTTGAACCAGGTATAAGCTACTTCTTCTACAACGGCTTCAAATCCACGAAATTCAATCTGGGATACCAGTCGTCTTCTTTGTTCACACTGTCTATTATTCAATGTCACTTCTGTTCCTGCAACCGTCTGATAAACTTCAAAGTCTGCTCCTTTGGTAATCGGTTCACTGCATGATTTCTCTGTAATTCCGAGCATACCGGCTTTATCTGTAACAGAATCAATCAGTTTCTTTCTTGCTTCTATGGCAAATTTCTTTATCGCATTCTTGTTCATGTACTATTTCCTCCCACTGGAATAATTAACTCAATGTAATGATAGTATTCTCTTCCAGTTCTTGTAATAATTTTTGCTTCATCTCCGCCAGGAACTTGTCAATATCCTGCTCATTTTCGATAGAATAAGTTCTTGCACCTGCCACGTTACTGATGGATACATTCTTACGTTTCTTTGGCTTTGGCTGCACTGGCGGTGTTACCGGCTTTGATGGTTCTGTATGACTGCCACCTGTCGGTGGTGTTACCGGTGGTGCCGGCTGTACCGGTTTCGGACGATGTGCTTCTTCATACTCTGTGATCTCATCCATGCAGCGAAGCTTCAATGTATCGCTTTCCAGTCTGATATTTTTTACTGCAGCAATCTCATGAGATGTATCCAGTTTCTGTTTCAGTTCTGCAAAAGCATTTACGAACTTGTCCCTGAATACGGATACAAACTCTTTCTCATCCAGCGTATGTAATACTTTTTCCAAATCATCATCCACAATCGGACGCATTTCTTCTGCTTCTTTTTCCAGTAAGGCTCCGTACTGCTGGACGAATTTCACAGACATGTCTGGCAGTTTCTGAATCTGTCCAAATGGATTCTTCGCTGTCACGATAGCTTCCATCTGAGCCACATTATCAATCACTTCCTGATCTCGGACATAGATTTTACTGTTTTCAAACATCTGGATCTGTTCCAATGCTTTTTCGAAGATCTTTTTCTGACCGCCTTTAAAGAAGTCAAATACCGATGCAGTATCATCTGCATCGTCTAACAGATCATCTCGCTTTTTATCTACTGTTTTAAAGAACTCTACCGGCTCTTTGATAGCCAGAAGTTCTTCCAGATTCTTCTTCGCCTGTTCCATTAAGGATTTGCATGGCAGCTTCGGATTTACACGATATTCAATCATGATTTCACCAAATGTTTCCAGCTTATCTTGTGCTTTATTCTTAAAGTTTCTCATAATAGTATCGTCATCATCACTGGATACGGAGAAACCAAAATAATCTTTCAATACTTCTTTTACGGAACGGATCTGTCCGTCTGTTGCTCTTTCCCTGATGTCAATCAGCAGTTTCTCTACAAATTCGCGTTTTGTCAGGTAACGTACCAGTTCGTCTTTTGTATTGGACAGCATAGATAAACTCTGACTATTATAGGTCAGGGATACTCTTCCCATCTTAAAGAGCATAGCAACCAACCACTGCACATCTTTCGAATCAAAACCATACGGAGCTGCCCCGAATTTATCCTGCAAAGATTTCAGAGAAGTCTTCATATGTCTTGCATTGTTAAGACCGATGACCTGAATCACTTCTTCCAATGCTAATTTATTCGGTGTTGTATCACTGGTTCCAAGGAAAGAAAGCTGTCCATCGTTGCCATTGAATACTGCAGCGATATCAGAGAGTTCCGGTGCTGTCTCCATGTAGGTCAGCTTGTTATACTGCATGGCTACCAGCTTCCTAAGTGCTTCGTTGATACGGCTTGCCGGTTCTTTGGCTGAAATATTTGCCTTATCTCCGTTCACATAGATATCTGCATGTTTCAATGCATCCTCAATAAAGATACGGATACGATCTTTCTTTTCAATACGTTCATCCTCTTTTGCACGACGGATGCTGTCAAAGCTTCCTCTTGCACCAGAAGCATTTTTATTCAAAAACTTATAGATTTTAATGGAGTCGGTAATCTCATCCAGGAAGGTACTATCGTTCGGTAATTTTACAATCACACTATGTTCCTGTGTGGAAAGCATACGCAGGGCAGAATCCGGATAATCTTCCCCATATGGTGTGATGATGGATACTCCGATATCATTGGACTGATTTCCCTTGAAATAACGATCATCTACCTTCTGGTTGAATGGGAATAAATAACGACTGCTGTAACGATATTTCTTATCTGTAAAGATTTCCTCGAAGATTACGGTAGATGCTTCTCCGATAATCTCACCCATTTCTACTGATTCGTTATTGATGGCATTATTGATTTCCTGCTCTTCATTGGTCAGGAAGATATAGATTTCTCCATTTTTCTGTACCAGTGTCTCTCGGATCAGTTTCTTTAAGGATTCTTCAATCTTTCCACGGATTTCAATACGATCATCGTCAATATTGGAGATCATCAGCGTAGTAAGGTTATCTACATTTGCTTTGATCTCTTTGACGTATTTGATCATAAACAGTACTTTCAGCAGTTCTACATCGAACTCGTCCAGTCTGCTATTGTCTTCTGCATCGGTAATAACCTGGCTATGCTGATGGTCAATGAATTTATGTAGCGGATCATAAAAATAGCTGAACGGTACCAGCACACCTTCCTGGCTGTCTTTTAATCGAATCGCAGACTCCTGGAACAGCGCTAGCATAGAGCGGGACTGGTCGGATAAATGCTTTCCGCTGGCTCCATGGATACGCACAGCTGTCAATACCTGTCCAAGTAAATTGAACTGGTATGGAATAAACGGATAGCAATCTGCAAAATCTGTTTTATCTGTATATAATTTCTTGTCTGCAGTATCTGCTGTAAATGTAATCAGATTCTTAATAATAGATTCTTTCTGCTCATATAACAGCTTCAATGCAGACTCTGCAATCTCGTTTTTCTCCAAAATACGTTTCCGGATAACCTCATCTACATTGGATGCAGACAGGGATAATCTGGTATCAAAACGTCCCTGAATCTTGGAGAAGTCATTTCCCTTTGTCTTTGTAATAGAATCAATATCTTCCTGGCTGGTAACAATCACCCATGCTTTTCCTCTACAGGCAATTCCCAGATCCTCTACGATGGTCTGCAGATTCAGCATTAACTGGGTGTCATCGGCAATGTACTGTCCGATCTCATCTACAAGAAATATTACATGATGATTCGGTCCTTTTTTCTCACAATACTCTTTTACCAGAGATACGAACTTTTCAATACTGAGGTCGTAGCTTCCCTTGGCATTTTTGCACCAGTTGCGGGCAGCCTCCTCACTCATGAAATCCATAGCCACGATTGTTTTTACGATTTTATCCTGAATAACTGCAAAGGCCTGTCTCTTTTTCTCCCAAGGTGCCCCTGCAATCTCTTCAAATTTCTCTTTGAACTCTTCAAATCTGCCTTCGTTGTCCAGCTGACGTTCAAATTCTGCAAGATATGGAATAGATCCGCAATATCCCTGCATTTCGTTGAATACCTTCATGAATACTTCTACGATAGCTTCTTTCCCTGATCCAACCTTTGCAGATCCTTTGGAATCAATATTAAAGAGCATGACATCAGAAGAAATGGTTCCGGAATTGGTCATCTTGGCAATCAGCATCGGATCATCGATTTTCTTTCCGTCTGTAAAGTACTCGATGGCTCTCTTTCCTTCTACCACACTATTTTTTAACAGATAAGAAAGAATCTTTAAGAAGTGAGATTTACCACTTCCAAAGAAACCGGAGATCCAGACACCCATCTTGTCCGTATTGTTATTGATCCCCTTTTCATAGTTATCGAAAAAATCACGGAAATGTTTTAACAATTCTTTTGTTACTACATATTCGTCCAATTCCTGATATACATTTTCTTCATCAGACTGACCTACTTTGATTACGCCCTTAATATCACGGTCAATCTGTTTCTCAAACATCTCTTTAATCTGCATTTTTCTTCTCCTTTGTTTTACACAAGCCGGAATGCCCGGTAATAATTTCTGGAATCCATCGTTCCAAATAATTTCAGATCCTGTCCGCTGTATTCTCCAGGATAAAACATCACAACCGGCACACTGTCCAGTACCTGATGTAAATTGTTCAAAATATTATGGCTTCCAATGATTGGATGGCATTTTCCAACTCCTGTCAGAAAAATTACGCTGTCTGTCAGATCTTCCTGTAAAATCTTTGAGATAATCAGGTTCAGTTCGTTCGTTTCATCCAGTCCTAATGTCTCTACCAGACTGTCAGCCATATCAAAAAAGCCATTATCTTTTTCCAGATTAAAGAAGGCTTCCAGATATCCTTCTTCCTCTAATACCTGAATCATCGTATGAAATAGGTCAAATTCTATGATTTTAAAGTCTTTATTGCCGTTATTGATTCGGTCTTTTAAATATGCGATATGATTCCGCACTTCTAATTCTGCTCTCGGATCATAATCAAACACATAATATCCGACTTCATTTCCAAGTCCTTTATTTTCACAGAAAGACTTTTCAGAAATTTTATCTTCAATCTGGTTCAGTCTTTCTTCCAAACTTAATCTCGCCATCCTTAGACTCCCTTCACTGCCTTTAAGTATTCTCCAAGCCCATTTGCAGTCAGTAATTCTTCTATACGGTAATCAATATGAATTGGCTTGATTGTTCTTGGTTTTGCACTGCTTTCCAGTAATCCTGCCTCAAACATCATTCTGGTAAAGCACTGTTTCAACTTGCGTACTGCAGTATCTGTCCAGCCGGCAACCACATCACTCTGCATTGCCTTATCTGCAAAAAAGACATTCAGATCCCGATCTGTAATCTCTTTTTCACCTAATCGAATCTTCTCATCGTATACTTCATGTAAAAACTCAAAAAATAATCTGCTGTCCATCAGAATTGCAATCAGATTCAGAATTTTTGCGTTTTCTACATCACAAGTAATAAATGCCTGCAATACTGCCTCCGGTAAGGCAGATACCCTTCGGTATGTTCCATTCAACACCTCATAAGCGCGATATTCTGCTTTCACTTGATAGATATTTTCCTCCCAGGCAATCTTTCGGATATTTGTCTTGCTAAGTCCTTCCAGAATATAACCTGCTGTTTTTCTGGACTCTTGCAGCCAGAATAATTTTGATGTTAGTCCTGCACTGTATTCCATTACTGTCCACCATCCTTTGTTCCTTTTTCATAATGGACAATATCTCCGAAATCACAATCCAGTTCCGCACAGATTTTTTCCAGAACCTTTAAAGATACAAATTCCCCATTTACCATCTTAGCAACTGTACTGCTACTGATCGCAATACGGTTTATCAAATCAATTTTTTTCATATTTTTGTCAATCAACAACTTCCATAATCCATTGTATGAAACTGCCATATTTTTTACCTCTTCAATATAGTATTTCTAAATTTCCTATTATTTGGTCGTGAACTTCTGCTTTCCATTCTAATTTTTCCAATCTAAATAATCATATCATACACTTTCGTTACATTACAATACTATTGCAAACAAAAAATTTGATTTCTCAAATTTTTTGTTTAAAATATCAGATTGTATTTTTTTATCTGCTAATGCATAATTACAAGATGGCTAAGTATAGTTATACAAAAAAAGCAGGAGATGCAGCTTATGTAACATCTCCTGCCAATTAATTAATGGCATTTATTTTTATGATTATTTAATGTCTTGCCAGCTGCAGATTTAGCACTCTTTGAAGAATTCTTACTTGCAAGAGTTTTTCCTGCTTTGCCGACTTTTCCACCGTGGTGAACTGCCATTTTTTCACCTCCTTAAAATGTGGGGAAATGAATCGCTCTCCCCATTTCCGGAACCGATTATTGCTTAGTTGCTCTATTTAATTTTAATTTTGAAAACCTTAGCATTCTTAGGATAGATACGTACACCATTACGTGTGATATATCTCACTAAGATATACTTAGATCCGTCTTCATCGGTATAGATTTTACCCATGAAATCATCACCCCTTTCACTTTAATATTGAAAAAAGTGAAATTCATGGTATACTAAAAGTGTCTAGGTTTTAGTGAGCAATTATGAATTTCACTATTTCCATTAAAAGCTTATGGGTGCAACCATAAGCTTTTTGTATATCAACACAAGAGTGTTAATATCACTTAGATTGTGATTGAGTTGCTGTATTCAAATCAAAAATTATTGCTTCTTCTGATGAAATGTAATCCCCCTCAGCTTTATAAACATTCCCAGAAAGTTCCCAATTCATCATTGTAGCTATCGTTTTCAGCAACTCTTTATTGTTCCAACGCACAGAAATTATTTTTTTCTCAGAGTAGAACGGAATTGCGCCGTCATCGTCTTTTTTTGCTTTCTGTATTGCGATTCGTTTTCCTTCTTCATCGATCATAAAGATAACATACTCCGGTTTTCCCATTCGTATAATTGCAGCTTTACTGAATGCAATTCCATTGTCTGTTATTGACACAGAAGAAGTTCCGACTGCCATATTGTATTGTTTGAATCCTTCTAACATCGAACCATCTCCTTTCTCACTTGTTATAATATCAAAACATTTAATTTTTGTCAAATATTATTGTTTATTCTTTTCTCTTTATTCGTTTCTCTATCGTTTTAAACTCGCTTTTATTTTTCAACATTTCAAAAACTCCCCTATTTTAAAGGATTGTTGACACCATAAATATTTTTACTTTAATTTTAAAAATCGAAAAAACAAGTGTTGCAATATCATAAAAGTAATATCTCAAATTATCATCTTAGGAAGCAAGGCAAACGCAAGAATACACATATATAAATTACTATTTTAGAAATGAAAACTTTTGGTAAATATTTTGATTGAAGAGTTCTTTTATAAACTTTTGTTTTACAAAACTTATTATAGATTCTCCTCGTTTTACTACACCATTTACTACACCATTTTCTTTCAAAATGACGATTTTTGACGCTCCCAGACAAAAAGTAAGAACCCGCAAAAACCTTGTAAAATAAGGCTTTACGGGCTCTGACACCACAGGACAAAACCACCCCAAACGAGCCAAGAGGTGAGTGCTAATTTTTTTAAGTTTTTTAGAAACGTTAATTGAAAAAGTTATTTCTGATTTTCCTACTTTTTTTGCTTCTCTATAAAAGCTCTGTGAAATTTTAAATTGTACCCCTGCAAATCATAGATGTCCTTCAGGCTGTTAACATCGATATACCCGAGATTTGCGGGGATGCCGTCCGGCGTTATCGCTGAATGTGCCATCCCCGCTGTCCCGCTGAATATCCCTGTGATCGTAAATGTAGATGTTCTGTCTTCATCGACTGAATTCTGAAATGTGATCTTATCGCCGACAGAAAGGTCATTCTTATCTGCCAGTTCTTTTGAGATCAATGCAGCATATGTATCATCCGGCTTTATATGACGTCCATCCTCCAGCTTATAAGTCCCGTTCAAAAATTTGACATCTAAAGATGAGTCCAGCAGGGACTGATAAGGCGTTGCCAGTCCGGGAGCGTTTACCATAGCGGGTAAAGGTTCAAAATTCTGAGGTATGCCCCAAAAGCCTTCGGAGCTCTTTGCATTATATCCGATCACATTTGAAAGTTTTGATATTTTATCAACTATTTTCTGTGTGATAAAGTCCCCGTTATAAGTAAATCCTGAAGACCCGTTTCCATAATCTTCTGCCGGTCCGTAGTTGCTCCTATCATTTGTATCAATTTCTATACGGACAGACGCCCCCACTGATTCTTTCATCTGTTTCGTTCCATGCTGAACAGCTTTCTTGCTGGATATTGCGATCAACCCTGTTGTCGACAGCAGGGTAAATGTCAGCAGTAGTAATAAACTGCGAACCCGCTGCCTGAGACAGTATTTCACGGCCCGTTTTAAAAAATTCATTTTCAAATCCTCCTCAACTCATTTTGGTCAATATTTCTTTTGGTTTCAGGGAAAGCACCATTGCACTCGCCGCGATAACTGTTAAGATTGCTGCGCCGTATTCCGCAGATGCCAGAAGCATGACTTTAAGCGAATCCGGTTGTAAATAATTGCGGCTGTCTGCTGCCAGCCGGATATTCTTTGCGGTTTCCTGCATGACAGGATCCAGCAGGCAGGAATTCAGCGCACCCGATACCGGGATAAAAAGGATAAGAGCCGCTAAGAATCCGATGGATAATACGACAACTGTTTCCAAAATAAATTGACCGATAATCCCCTTTTTACTGCTTCCTGTCGAAAGTAAAATCCCTGCTTCCTTTATCCGCCCTCTTATGCGCAGTGTCATGATCAGCATTAAAATTGCGATGCCTAGGACGGACGCGGTCACAATGAAGGAAGCTGCTATGTTCTGTACACTTTCCAGCTGTGCAGAGATTTTTGAAAACTTAAAATCATTTTTCTGAAGGATATGGTTTTCCCAGTCGATCAAAGCGGTCTTTTCTGCTTTTTGCGTTATTTCATCAAAGCGCAGAGGATCAGCGATAAAGAACGACAATTCTCCCCATAGATTCCTTGTTCCTGCTCGTCCAACGCAAGAAGCAACTGACGGTCGGAGTAAATTACATTTTCTGCTTTTTTCGCCGTCGGATTCAGATCGCTGTCAACCTTATTTACGATTTCAAAAATCCCTTTGATCTCCACAGTTATAAATGCGGTCTTCTCTTTGATCAGATCAATGTACCTTCCATTTTCACTGCCCAATTCTGCATGGGTAAGCTGAACAGTATCTCCGACAGATAACTGATTTTTTCCTGCAAGCTCTTTGCTGATGAGGATTTTGTTTTTGTCTTCCGGCTTAATATGGCTGCCCTCTGTCAGTCTGTATTCCTGATCAAAAAAAGTTTTACTTAAACTTGAATCCCTCACCGCAATAACCTGACCCATATTGCTGTCTTCACTGTGCCCCATTCCGGGAATAAATGAAAGATGTTCTCCCTTTGCATAACCGCTGTGCTCGGTATTATATGTTTTCAGTTCGGGGCCGATAATATCTAGTATCTTTTGGATAGAAGTTTGATTGACGACCGGAACTCCTTTACTGGAAACCTGACCGTTTTCCGATACAAATTGCTCATAAGGCCGAATGTCAAAAGAAGCTCCGATATTAGAGCGCAGATCTTTTGACGCTTTTGAAATTCCGGCAAATACCGAAATCCCGGTCAGTAAAAAGAATGATACAAGAAGAAATACTCCGCATAAAATAAGATTTTTCCCTTTTCTGCGGGTCAGATATAAGAAAACCCGCCTGCCGACATGCATAAAAACACCGTCCTTTCTGTCACAATGACTACATCATAAAGAAGGACGGTTTAAATTGGATTTAATTTCGATTTAGTTTTGATTTAGATTCTGTGGATTTATTGTGATCTTAAAACAAACGCTGTTTTTTTCGTTTTCAATTTGATATGGCAGGTTATGCTGTTCTAAAATATTCTTCACAAGATACAGTCCCAGCCCGCTGCCGCCGGTTAATTTATTATGCGACTTTTCCACACGGTAGAACGGAGTAAATATCTTATTCAGATCTTCTGCCGGGATGGAAGCCCCCTGATTTTTGATAGTCAGTTCTGTTTCTGAAAGTGTAATATATATATTTGCCCCGGCAGGCGAATGACAAATTGCATTATTGATTATATTGTGCAGGGCTTTCTCAATCAGAGATCTGTTCCCTGTAATCTGCGCCCGGCCGCTCAACTGCTGATGAAGGATAATATTCTTTTCGTCAGCCAAAGGGCGCAGATGTTCACAGACATTTTTCACGATTTCTGTTACGGACAGGACTTCTATATGCCCCATTTCCCTCAATTCCAGCTTTGAGACGGAGAGAATTTCTTTCACAAGATTCTCCATATTTTCAATCTCTTTTAATGTTTCAGGGAGGATTTTTCTTGTGTCCTTGTAACGCCCGATTTCCATGATCATGCTTTCTACCTGCCCTTTGATAATAGTGATCGGCGTCTTTAATTCATGTGAAGCGGCCGCAAACAAATACTGGTGCTGTCTGTCCAGCTCTTCGATATGTTCCATATCCTGTTTTAATTGTTTATTTGCAGTTTCAAGCTCCTTCATAGCATCGGACAACTCTTCTGACATAGTATTTAAACTATCAGCAAGTATTCCGATCTCATCTGACCGGGCAATCTTACATTTCCATGTCATATCCAGTTTTGCCATACGCTTAGAGACACTGCTGATTTCTATGATCGGTCTTACGATCAAACGGCTGCAGATCCATGCGCCCAAAAACGAGACCGTAAATATGAGGATCAAAAGAAAGGGAAACAGTTTCAGCAATGCATTAATAAGCTCACGGTCAGAAGAGACGGGTGCCGTAATATTTAATATATATGTCTCAAGTGTATCGGAGAAATTGATTTCCTGGGCAAAAGACAGCATTTCTGTATCGTTTGATCCCGCTTCTTCAGGAACGCCGTATTGATGTTTTTCTCCGCCGCCCTGTAATGTAACAGCCGCCTGGTTTTCCCGGCAGAATTCTTCAAGAATATGCTCTGCATTTTCATGTTTTGTTTCAGACAAAGTCTTCGTCAGCTCATCGATTTCTGCATTGATCTGTTCTGATGATACAGCCGTATAACTCTTGGGCAGGAAAAACATAATGCTTCCGTAAATGAGGAAACTGCACAAAAGCAAGGAGCCGGAAATCCATAAAAATACTTTTGCACTTAAACTGTTTTTAATTTTCAATCTCAAATCTATAGCCCACCCCTCGTATTGTACGAATACAGTCAACGCCTAATTTCCGCCGTAAATTCATAATATGGATATTCACTGTCTTTTCATCGCCTTCAAAATCATAGCCCCACACCTGGGAAATGAGATTATCTCTTGTAAGAACCTGATTTTTGTGGTTCAAAAAGGTCTGTAAAAGCTCAAATTCCAGTTGTGTCAGACTTACAGGAGAACCATTTCTATACACCGCGCGGCTCTCTGTATTTAATACAATCCCATTGGCAGACAATATATTCTGATCCTCCTTCTTCCCTCTGATGCGCCTGAGCACAGCCTCGATTCTCATTAAAACAAGTTTCAGTGAAAAAGGCTTTGTGATATAATCGTCAACCCGCAATTCGAACGCCTTTATCTGTGCTGTTTCTTCATCCATAGCTGTGAGCATGATAATAGGGATTTCAGACTCTTTGCGGATAAGTTCACATACAGCATACCCATCTATTTTAGGCATCATGATATCTAAAAGAATGAGAGAAAAAGACTTCGCCCGGAAAAGCATAAGCCCTTCCAATCCGTCACCGGCCAAAGAGACTTCGTATCCGGCGTCAACCAGTAATTCATATAATACAGACTGAATCGCTTTCTCATCTTCAATGATCAATATATGTTCTTTCATGTATGCACCGCCTGATAAAAAAGATAATAGCAATTTTAGCATACAATTATTTAGATTTGATTTAGAAACAACAAATTTTCATAAAGCATCTGATAGGGGACGAAACCTGACACTCCAGGCTCCATCCCCTATAATCAATCCAACATATACCGCTGAAATTCCAGTCCCTTTTGAGCTTCTTCATCCAACGCAGACTCGCTGGTGTCTGACATCAGGGTTCGCCATACCTTGATGTCTTTTCCTATTGTCCCACCTGGCATTACAAATGGTTCCATCACCACTGCTCCATCATAGGAAATATCTTTTAGCGCATCCCGTATCTCTCTCCATGGCATTCTTCCCCTTCCCGGTACTCTCCTGTTACACTCTCCAGTATGAAAGTGTCCCAGCATATTTCCGGCCGCTCGGATTGCGTTTCCTATACTTTCCTCTTCTATATTCATATGAAAAGTATCCAACATAAGTTTCACGCAAGTTGCCCGGGAGTCAAAATCATAAATCTCTTTTATAAAAGCAACGCCTTCGGAAGCAGTATTTAAGACATGGTTTTCAAATCGATTCACGCATTCCAATCCAAGAGTTTCAATGCCATAATTTGAAGCAGCACACGCCATTTTTGCCATTCCCTGGATACCTCTCTCCCAGTCTCCAGCTTTATCTACCGGACTGCTATAATCGATGGGCCAGCAAGAATACAGAGCTCCCCCGATTAAAGTTGCCCCAATTTTTTCCATCCGGCAAAATAAATCTTTATAAAAATCCAGAGCATGATTCCGCACTGTCTTTTCCGGTGATGCAATATTATTTTCTGGCGATGGTCCATACCCTACGGTCAATCTTATCTGATTTTCCTCTGCACATCTTTTGAGTTCTCTTAATTCTTGCTCGGTATATTCCGGCAGCGGTCCTGCCGCTATTTCCAGAACATCAAACCCCAAACGGGCTGCCTTTTTTACATAGTGCAGATAGTTACCGTTCCATTCATGCTCCCAGTATGCATAGTAGATTCCATGTTGCATTATGTCACTCCTTCGGTTCATTTAATTTTCTTCTCTGCTTTTTGGGTCGTCTGGATATTTCCACATTAAACACCAGTACCAAAAGCAGCGCTGCCCCCCAGATCAAATCCCTGTAGTAGTTGCTGATTGCCGGAAACTGATTCAAATAAGAGGAAAGAATCTGCAGGATAATTACCGAAAAAGCAATTCCCGGTATTTTACCTGCGCCGCCATTAGGATTAATTCCTCCAAGCACCGCCACCAAAATCGTCTGCATTGTATAGCTGGTTCCAAAATCTGCCTTGGCTGAATTCAATCTGGAAAGGCTGATAAGACCTGCCATCCCGGAAAGTACCCCAGATACCAGATAGCATTTGATCACTGTAGCCTTAACATGAATTCCCGCAAATCGAGCAGCCTTTTCACTGGTTCCTGTCAAATATACCTGCTCTCCGAATTTTGTGCCGCTCATAACCAGTCCCAGTATAATAGTAGCAGCAATAAAAATAAGGAAGGGAAGAGGAATATTTAAAATCGCCAGGCCGGAAAGCAGTTCAAGCTCTCCATTCACAGAAACTGTACTTCCTCCGGACAAGACTACAGATATTCCCATAAAAAGTTCATAACTTCCTAATGTGGCAAGCATGGGTGGAATATGAAAATAACTAATTAGTACTCCATTGAAAAGACCGCAAACCGCACCAACTGCAAGAGCCGCCAGACAACCTAATACTGTGTTTCCCGGTACAGCAGACTGAATGATAAGTCCGGCGCATATGCCGGAAAGATTAGCTACATAAACCGTAGATAAATCAATCCCCCCGCTAATCATACAGATCCCCATCCCCAGGGACATAAGCCCGTATTCTGTCAGTTGTTTTCCTATAGACTGAAAATTGTTTAAATTCACAAAAGCTGAGGACTTCGTCACTGCAGTAACCGCCAGCAGCACTGCCAAAATAATAATCAATCTTCTCACATTGTCATCAAAAGGCAATGTACGATTTCTTTTTGCGCCTGCTTTCTCCATAATCTATGCCTCCTTCTTCTTTCGGACTGCAAAGGGATTGCCCGCATTTTTGGCCTGAATCGCAGAAACGGCGGTTCCCACAATAATAATTGCACCAATCACAACTCTTTCCCAATAAACAGAAACGCCAAACAATATGAGACTGTTGCTTACCATAGTCAGAAGGAAAGTTCCAAGGAGACATCCCCTCAGTGTTCCCACACCTCCCGTCATTCTTGTCCCACCCAGAATCACGGCAGCAATAACAAGCATTTCACTTCCCGCATATTCATTCGGCATATAAAAATACGACATCATAGCATAGCAAAGTCCGGCCACTGCTGCAATTCCTCCATTTACTACAAAAACTCCGAACCTGACTTTTTTTACATTGATACCTGCTCTTTCGGCACTTATCTCATCTCCGCCCAGCGCATAAACACTTCTTCCTACCATCGTATAGTTCAGAATAAACCAGGCAAGAATATAGAGAGCCACCATAATCAAAAATGTTCCGGGGAGTGCCGACCCCAACCCTGAGGTTTCATTTTTGACTGTCGCTATATTAATTTTGCTGACCTCCAAAAGTTTTGCCGGAAGTTCTGTTCTTCCTGCTTCAAATGCACCAAACAAAATGCCACTGCATATAGAAGACGTACCCAAGGTAACGATCAGACTATTAAACTTGTATTTTACAATAAAAAATCCATTGATACATCCAATCAGACATCCTGTTAAGATTGCAATCAGAAAAATAGGTATGACTCCCATATTCCATCGATTTCCCAAGGTCACGGAAATATAAGCGGATAACGCCGCAATCAGTGGAAAAGACACATCAGCTCCGGTACTCACAAAACTTAGAAGTGCGCAGATAGCATAAATGCCCGGCACAATCATAGATCGCACCAAATCCATCAGGTTATTGCTCGTAAAAAACTGTCCGGAACGCATCTGGATGATAAGTGCAAAAGCAATAATAATACAGAATACATAAAACTCTGTCTGATGCAACATGCTCCTTACTTTCTTATTCATCGTTTTCCTCCTTTAAGACGTTATTTCATACAGATTTTCATTGTTGAGACTGTTTCCATCCAGTTCCCCTGTCATCCGACCTGCTTTCATAATAATGGCGCGGTCGCAAAGATCGGTTACTTCTGCCACATCGTCAGAAACAACCAGCACTGCCATTCCCTGCTCCGCTAAAGTTCTGAGAAGCCGGTGAATATCATATTTTGCACCGATATCCACTCCAACTGTGGGTCCATTCAGAATCAGCACTTTCGGACTGGTAGCCAGACACTTTGCCAATACAACCTTCTGCTGATTCCCACCGGAAAGTGTACTAACCGGAAGCGTATGATCCTTTGTAGCAACTCCAATCTCCTTTACCCATTTGGCGGATAGTTCCTTTTCATCCTTGCTTTTTAGGATTCCGCCTTTTCTGGCAATCCGATCTAGACTTGCCACAGAAATGTTTTTATAAATAGGTTGCGGAAGAAACAACCCCTCTGTCAAGCGATCCTCTGGTACCAGAGCTATACCCAAATTCTGTGCTTCGGACACAGATTTTAGCTCTACCGCCATCCCATTAACCATAATTGTCCCTTCTGTTTTAGGCAGCAAGCCGCTAAGGGCAAGGCTCAGTTCAGTACGACCACTTCCCAGTTGTCCGGCAATACCAAGAATTTCACCTTTATGTAGTTCAAAACTGACCTTTTCGAAACCCGGAGCAGAGAGATTTTTTACAGAAAGCACTGACTCTCCTCTGCTCTTCTTTGTTACTGTCTTCTCCCGAACTGTATCAAACGTTCTTCCCGTCATATAATACGTAAATTTTTCTTCATTCATCTCCGAAACGGGACAGCTATACACATTTTCCCCATTTCGCAGTATAGTAATACTGTCTGAAATCTCAAATACTTCATCCAGTTTGTGGGAAACGAATAAAATTGTGATGCCCTCTTTTTTCAGTTCTTCAATAATGTCAAACAACCTGAGCACTTCTCTTCTTGTCAAAGCCGTAGTTGGTTCATCCATAATAATCAATTTTGCATTGTGTAGAAGAGCCCGGGAAATCGCAATCAACTGCTTTTCGGCAACGGGAAGAGACTCCACTCTTGCATCCAAGTCCACTTGAAAATTGATTTTTTTTACGGCTTCTTCTGCAATCCGCCTAAATTCCTTTTTATGAACAAATTTTTTCTTCTCAGACAAAATTTGATTAAAGGCCAGATTTTCCATAACTGTAAGGTTAGGGAAAATAGAAAAATCCTGATAAATCACCTGCACCCCGGCCGTGATGGCATCAGAAGTGCTCAATTTTTCATATTTTTTTCCGTCAATTTCTATCGTTCCTTCATCTGGCTGGTAAAATCCGGAAATCACCTTAATTATCGTAGATTTTCCACAACCGTTTTCTCCCGCAAGGCAGTGAACCTCGCCCTTCCGTATCGTCAGATCCACACCTTTCAACGCATGAACTCCTCCAAAAGATTTTTTTATATTCTTTACACAAAGGATGTTTTCTGCCACGTCAGTTCCTCCTTTTTAAGCATTTGTCGGATTTTACAAAAAAATCCGACAAACACTACATGAACTCTTTAGAAATCGTAATCATCGATATTTTCGCTTGTCAAAATCAGCGGTGCATTTCCTAGAAGGCATCTATTGGTTTCTTCCACAAGCTGCACATTATCATACCCATCGCATTCCAGATCAGAACCTTCTCCAACGTCCTCTCCCTGAAGGATCTGATAAGCCACGTTGCACATTGCATATCCTGCCAGAGCCGGATCCCAGAGACACACGGCATCTATCGTTCCGTTGTGTACATAGTCTTTACACGCATTTGGAGTTCCAACACCTACTATCGAAACCTGATCCGTCATACCTAGTTCCTCTACAGCCTGGGCTTCCCCCAAAATATCCACAGAAGCGGCTCCGGTAAACCCAGCTAAGTCCGGATTGGCTTTTAAGAGCTCTTTTGCCTTTTCATAGGCTGTATCTACCTTCTCTGAAGACTCCGCAGAAGGAACTGTATCATTAATTAATTCCATATCCGGGTAATTTTCCTTCTGGTATTCATATTCTGCATTAGAATACTCCATATGAGTTGTAGATGTGGTATATGCTACCATCTGTGCATATTTTCCTTTTCCTTCCATCGCTGTTGCCAGCTCCTCCATCATAGTCTGCCCAAAAGACTCCGCTGTGAATGCTTCTACGTCAAATAAAGTATTTTCCAAATCAGAGGCTTCATGACTTACTACTACAATTCCCTGTGACATAGCATTGTTCAGGACAGATTCCAATGCGCCCGGATCAATAGGCACCACGCAAAGCGCATCCACACCCTGGTTAATCATATCTTCAACCAACTGCACTTGCGAAGCTGCATCCGCGCTTGCCGGGCCTCGCTGAATAACATTCACCGTCATTTCCTCTCCAAACTGGTTTACCCCTACTTCCATTCTTTTAAACCAGTCAGAAGTACCATCTTTAACTACTACAGCTATCGTATACTCTGATGCATCTTTATCTGATTTGTACTGTGAAATATCCATAAGGTCCTCCGAAGTCTGAACGTTGTCATTCCCGCCCGATCCAGAAGATCCCGTTGTCGTGCTGCATGCTGCAAGGCTTAATACCATTGTTAGTGATAATACCATTGCCAATAATCTTCTTTTCATAATTTTGTCCTCCTGTCTAAATTTCTTATTCCACATTTCTGTGGCGCTTTTCCATTTCTTCCCTAGAAATATTCATTTCATCTTGCAACATCATAACTATCACGTCGAAGAATATAAGAAGCGCCTGTTCGAATTGATTTCCCATCATCTGTCCCGTAGGTACATACTCATTCTCAGAGTGATATACTGCCTTATAAGCCATAGCCGGAACCTTTACCACTTGATCCGCAATATCCAAAAGGTGTCCTTCCGCTGACGGCGTTACAAGCAGCAGATTTGCTCCTACCTTTTTTGCATTATCACAAATAGTATTTTCATGGGAAACATCTGCACTTCCACACACACAAATAAATAAATCGCCCTCCTGTACTGCCGGAGTCGTGTCATCCCATATCCAGTATGCCGTTTTTCCAAGATGCATCAAGCGCATTGCAAATTCCCTTGTTGACAGTCCTTCCCTTCCTGCTCCAAGTAAAAAGATTCTGGGTGCTTTTGGAATACTTTCCAACAAAGGACGCACACTGGCCTCGTTCATTTTCCTGAATACCTGACTCAATTCATCTAATGCAGTATTGGCCAGTTTCTGAAATTCATCCCCCATTACCAGTTCTTCCTTTCTACATATTTTTTTCTGTCAAGATTATTTAGAGCCTCCATCCCATCTTCATGTGTCCCCGTATAGCTGCTAAACAACCACGCATGAATCATTGCCATGGTATAAGCAATCCCTTTCTCTTCCATCATCCATGCTCCGGTGCAAAGGATATTTCCATTATTGTCGTTCCTGCTCAATACCGCAGGCAAAACATCATAGCAAAGTACTGCCCGGATTCCTGGAATCTTATTTGCAGCCATAGCCATTCCCTGCCCTGTTCCACACATCAGAAAACCAAGGCATTCTTTCTCTCTGACTACTCGACCTGCTACAATTTCGGCAATTTCGGCAAATTTCCCTCCGTCTGGTTCGTTTACCGATTCGCATCCTACGTCTTCTACCTGATAGCCCTCTTCTCTCATCGCTTTAAGCACGCGCTTATAAAAGAGAAATGCAGCCGGATCACACCCGCATATTATCTTCATTTGTCCTCCTTTCCAAATGTAACCGGTTTCATTCCGGTCAAAAAAATAATTGTTCCCGATGGGGAGGAAAACAATACAAAAATTTTCCTCCCGTCAAATTTTAAAATGTTTTCTTCACAATCGGTGCTTCCAGCAATATATTCTGAACCTTCTTCGCCGGGAAAGCCAACCTGCTTATCAGCATTTCTGCTGCCTGTTTTCCCATTTCATAGGAATCCCGCCGGATATAATTATGAGGAATTCCCAATAAATCCAGCATTTCTATCTGATCCAGACCGATATGAGTAAATCTCTGCTGTTCACCTGCTTCGTATACAGCTTGAAGATACCCTTTTCCGAGGTTATTATTACAAGTAATCACTGCTGTCGGCGGATGTCTACGCTGCAGAAGTTCTTTTGTAATCTGATAGGCATAAGACTTTTTATATTCTCCTTGGAAAATAAACTCTTCCTGCAGAGGAAGGTTCGCCTGGCGAAATCCTTCCAGATACCCCTGATACCTTTCTGAGGCAAGCACATTTCTTTTGTTATTTCCATTGATAATGGCGATATCTTTATGTCCGGCACGCGCAAGCTCCAACACTGCATTTTTCACTGCTTCTTCATCAGCAAAGTGTATTGTATCCAAATGAAGTCCAATATCCCGGTCTATACAGACTACCGGACAATTCAGGATGTCCAATCTTCGCTGGAGCTTTTTCAACATTCCCAATTCTCTGTAGTTTACGGCTGGTATGTAGAGCACCCCCCGTACCCGTTGGGTTCGCATCATATCCAAAGCCAGAAAATCCTTATCCGCATCGTCTTCATTACTGGAATACAGAAGGGACAGATTATTCTTATTAATAACCTCCTCCAGCCCGGAAAAAAGCTCTCCAAAAAAGGTATTGCTGATTTCTGGAACAATAACGCCTATCGTTGATGATATTTGCCTTGACAAGTTCCTAGCTGTTGCAGATGGCACATAGTGTGCCTCTTTCATTATCTGCTCAATCTTCCGCCTTGTATTTTCCTCCACTTTCTCTGGTGAATTCAGCACCCGTGAAACAGTTGCTTTTGATACTCCTGCCCGGGAAGCAATATCCGATATTGTTACATTTTTCATAGTACTCTCTTTTCCTCTTGATAAAACCGGTTTCATCTATATTTATTCTATCTTGCTTTAATACGAGTGTCAACGATTAGAAAAACTTTCATGGTTTTGCATAATTTTCCATCCTTATTGACAAATAAAAAAACAAATTTTTTATGCAACCCTTCCAATTTATGAAACCGGTTTCATTATTATCCTTTACCTTTCTATATAATTTACGACGAATTCCGGCTCCCTGAATCTGTCCACCTATGCAATTATAACACTTTTCTTCTGTTGTTTAATAGATACGGCGTTCGATATCTTTCCAAACCATAGAATCAGCCAGCAGAAAAAACAGATGGCGGGAATTGCTACATATAAATTGATCAGTATGACGGGAATACTGTTATTTTCCACTATCACCGCCACGAAGCTGATTACCATGATATCAGATACAGCGGAAGTGCACAAAAATACACATAGAGATCTACTGAAAGGATGACTTCTGTGGTCATTTGCCGTCCGAGTGAGGATAACTTTCTGGATATGGACTCTTTCTTAGAGATGATTCATTCTCTTGATTTAATATATATTCAATGAATAGAGGGTCTTTACCATCCCAAAACTCAAAATTTCTTATAAAATAAAAAAGCCCGGTACTTTCGTACCGGACCCTCTTATGCTTTATGCCCTTTCGGGAAAGATCATCCCTCAATCGCGATGGTCTTTTTCGTCTCTACTGCTTTTGCGTCTTTCTTCGGAATGCTAAGTCTCAGGATACCGTCCTCAAATTTAGCCTTCACATCTTCCTCAGTTACAGCGTCGCCTACATAGAAGCTTCTCTGTACTGCTCCTGCATAACGCTCCTTACGGATGTATTTGCCTTTCTTATCCTGCTCGTCTTTATCCAGACCTTTTGCTGCAGAGATCGTCAGGTAACCATTGTCGAGATCGATTGTGATCTCATCTTTCTTAAATCCCGGAAGATCAATGTCCAGTTCATAACCTTCATCGTGCTCCCGGATATCTGTTTTCATTATATTCTTTGCATTTTTACCATACAGCGGATTCTTTCTTCCCCAGAAATCTCTCTCAAACGGGAAATCCATCCAGTCATCATCAAATAAGTTTTCTCCAAAAATACTCGGCATTAACATAAGTCATTTCTCCTTCCATAATTGAAACATCAGAAACAAATTTTTATGCACCGCTTTTGGCGGCTGCCATCAGCACTCTTGAAGTTGTCTCAAGTGTCGCAAGCTGTTCGAACTGGGGATTCGGTTCCTTTTTGTTCCTCTTCCTTTGTTCTAGTTGTACTATAGCGCCTATTACTAGCACTGTCAAGGGTCGAGTGCTATTTTTTTTATAACAGTTCAGGTATCTGTCTGCCAGCAAATGAGCAAAGAAGCGGCGCAGCCGCAGTAAGCACGTAAGTGCGTCTT
>ERZ1643247.854-NODE-854-length-32888-cov-12.396796_pt1 | contig 32888 bp, 34 predicted proteins | sample MGYA00579264_ERZ1643247 | MGnify/ENA primary metagenome ERZ1643247 (study PRJEB29033, sample SAMEA4952262) | chicken gut metagenome | biome: Broiler Chicken; feature: Gastrointestinal Tract; material: Caecum | place: Ireland | collected 2018 | study: Broiler... | reverse complement strand
AGATAGCCGTCGCCGGTGTAGGTGTAGGGGTCGTCCACGTTCTCCCAGATGTGCTTTGGGAGAATTACGAAGGAACCCAGATTGGACAGGGTGTCGGCGTCGGCCTCCTTCACGGTGATGGTGATGGTCTGCCCGTCCTCCACGGTGTAGTGATCCACAATCCAGCCCTCGCCGGCCCCCAGGGGGTTGGTCACCGGGGGGTGCTCCTGATAGTAGTCCAGGGTGAAGGCCACGTCGGCGGTGGTGAGGGGCTCCCCGTCCTGGAACTGGGCGTTCTCAAAGAGGGTGAAGGTGTAGTCATTGCCGTCCATAGACCAGCTCTCCGCCAGCCAGGGCACGTCCCCCTCCTCGTCCTTCTCCAGCAGGCTGCCGTACACCAGGCGCATCTTGGCCGTGCCCGGGCCCCGGGAGTTGTGGAGGAAGGGGTTTGGCGCGCCGTAGTCGGTGCCCCCCTCCAGGCGGAGGGTGTCCACCCGATACTCTGATGAGGCGGTGGGGCTTTCCGACCCCGCCGGGATCCCGCTTCCTCCTGTCTGCTCCGTGCCGCCGCAGCCCGCCAGCAGGCCCAGGCTCAGGGCCCCGGCCAGGGTCAGGCTGACCGCCTTTTTTCCGATGTGCTTCATATCCGTGTCTCCTTTTTGCCCCGGAACGCAAAAAGTTCACCATGTGCATCTCTTGTGCACATGGTGAACTTCCATTCACCGGTTCTGCTGCGCCGGGGGATTGCGTGAAAAAAGGCTTCGGCCTCTCCAAGACCGCTTCTGCGGTTCAGTGGTGTTCAGTATAGCAGAGGCTCCGCCCCTTGTCAACCCGGGATTTTCCGATCTTTTCTTCCCCCGGTGGCCGGGTCAGGCGGAGGCTATCCCTCGCCGCGTCCGGGGATGCCGCGCGGCGGGCCCTGTACCCGCTTACCGCCCAAAGTATTCCGCGATGGTCTTCATCCGGTTCGACTGGGCCACGTGGAAGGGGCAGCGGCGGTCGCAGTGGCCGCAGGAGACGCAGTCGGAGGCGTGCTTTTCCAGCTTGGCATAGTGATCCGCCGCCATGGCGTCGCCGATCTTGGCCAGGTCGTAATACTTGTTGATAAGGCCGATGTTCAGCCCGGCGGGACAGGGGGCGCAGTGGTTGCAGTACACGCAGGTGCCCGTGACGTCCTTGGGGGTGAACGTCCCCAGGACGGAGTAGTCCCGCTCCTCCGGGGAGGCGTCCAGCCAGGAGAGCGCCTCCTTCATGTCCTCCAGGTTCCGGATGCCGGGCAGCACCGTCAGCACCCCCGGCTTATCCAGAGCGTACTGGAGACACTGTACCTTGGTGAGGGCCCTGCCGAAGGGAGAGGTCTTGCCGTTGAGCAGCTGTCCGGCGGAGTAGGGCTTCATCACAGAAATCCCGATCCCCTCCGCCTCGCAGCGCTGGTAGAGCTTCATCCGCTCCGACGCGCTGCCGATGGCAAACTCCCCGTGCTGGTAGTCATAGGCGGGGTTGATGGAGAACATCAGCTGCTCCACCAGGCCGGTGTCCAGAATTTTCTGGATCAGCTCCGGCGTGTGGGAGCTCAGGCCGATGTGCCGCACCACGCCGGACTTCTTCATCTCCAGCAGGTAGTCCAGCACGCCGTTTTTCTGGTATGCCCTCCAGTCCCGCTCCTCGTCCAGGCAGTGGATCATGCCGAAGTCGATGTAGTCGGTTTTCAGCTCCTTCAGCTGCCAGTCCACCTGGCGCTTGACGGTGTCCAGATCCGTAGTCCAGCCGTACTCGCCGCTCTCATAGTTGGCGCCGAAGTGGATCTGATAGAACAGCTCCCTGCGCACGGAGCCCAGGGCCGCACCCACATAGGGGAAGGTCTTGGCCCCGGCGGTGGCGAAGTCCAGGTAGTTGACCCCGTGCTCATAGGCATAGTTCAGGGCGGCGGCCGCCTCCCGCTCCGTGGTGTCGAAGATGGGGCCGGTGCCGATGCCGATGACGCCGATTTTGTCCCCGGTCTTGGGGTGAATTCTGTATTCCATTTGCGTTCCTCCTGATCAGGTTCGATTCATCAGGGCTTGACCACAAACTTGACCATGGGGTCGTTGGGGTCAATCTGCCGCTCCAGGGCGTGCTGAAGCCCCTCCAGGGGGAGCACCTCGGTCACATACTTCTCCGGGGCGATCATGCCGCCGGCGATGAGGTCGATGGTCTCCTCAAACTCCTTACGGGTGCAGGAGACGCTGCCGATGAGGGTCATCTCCTGGAGCACCGCCCGGTTCATGGCAAAGGGAATCTCCGGGTCGATGGAGTTGCCGATCATCACAATCTTTCCGCCGGGGCGCACCCCGTCCACGCAGGCGGCCAGAGCAGAGGACGCACCCACCGCCTCGAAGGCGATGTCAAAGCCGCCGTGGGAGGCCTCCTGGAGCACCCTGGCCCGCTGGGGGTCGTTCCCGTCGAAGTAGTCGTCGAAGATGCCGATCTCCCGGGCCCTCCGGGTCTTGACATCGCTCACCTTGGACATGGCCACATAGGAGGCCCCCGCCTTCTTGGCCAGCTCGCCCAGCATCTGGCCGATGATGCCGCTGCCCACCACCAGCACCCGGTCATGGAGCCGGATGCCGGAACGGTGAATGGCGTGATAGGCCACCATCAGCGGGTCGATACAGCCGGCGGCCACATCGGAGACGGCGTCGGGCAGCAGATAGGCGTTGGACGCCTTTCCCACATAGTATTCGGCGTAGGCGCCGTTGCACACAAAGCCGATGTAGTTGGTGCCGTTGACCTCCCGGCACAGCTGCTCCTGGCCCGCCTGGCACATATCACACTTGCCGCAGTAGAGGTTGGCCCAGAAGGTCACCCGGTCGCCCGCTCTGTTCCATCCGATTACGATTCTCCTTATTCTGCAGATTATTTTAGGGCCTGTTTGAAAATTGGCGATGTGCCCAGCGGTGAGGGATTTGGGGCCGCTGGCAGGCAATTTTTTCGCAGGAATCCTGGCGGATTTCAAGAAAAAATTGTGCCGTCCAGGGGACGAAAGATCCGCCGATTGGGCATGTTGACATGTTTCAAACAGGCCCTAGACTCCGGCCCAGCGCATAGGCCTCTCCGGGGTAGCGGGTGTGCTTTGTCATGGACAGGGTTCCGCAGCCCTTGCCCAGCACCATGCCCTGGTCGTCCAGATCCAGGTAGCGCACCAGGGTGCGGTAGTGGGCCTCCAGGGCCTCGAAAGTCCAGCCGTCCGCGTTCCAGGCGGCGGAGAGCAGGGCGGACTTCATGTGCTTCCGGGTGATGCTGCTGTTGATGGCGCAGAACCGGTCCACCAGGATCTTCAGCTGGGCGGACATCCCGTAGTAGTACAGGGGGGTCACAAATACCAGCATGTCCGCGTCCAGGATCTGTCTGCGGAACTGCTCCATGTCGTCCTTCTGGACGCAGGGGCCCTCATACCCGCAGCGGACGCATCCGGTACAGGGATGCAGATCGGCGTGGGCCGCGTCGATGACCTCCACCGCATGGCCGGCCTCCTTGGCGCCGCGGATGAATTCCTCCGCCAGGAAATTGGAGGAGCCGTGCCGGTTGGGGCTGCCCTCCAAAACAAGAATCTTCATTTGAACTGCCTCCTTGCACTCGCCGGGGGCCCCTTACACAAAGGCCCGCAAAAGATTGCCCACAAAGGACTTTGTCAGCTCGTAGATGGAGGTTTGGGTGTACTCCACGTGGGCCGCCTCCATAGCCGCCAGCTGTTTCTCTGTGTGGGAGGTGTAGGGGTAGACGCCGAACAGGAAGGGGAAAAAGGCGTAGAGGAAGGTCTGGATTTCATCCGCGGTCAGGCTGGGAAAGGCCTTCTCCAGGCAGCAGGTGACCGCCCGCAGCGCGCCGGCGTATGCCAGCTTGAAGGCCACCAGGTTCTCCAGCCGGCTGTTTCCCTCCATGTCATAGAGGTTCATGCACATCAGCTTCAGCATACACTTCCGCTTTTCCAGCATGCGGGCCATCCGGTCTGCAAATTTCTCCACGGACAGGGCCCCGCCCTGCCGGGCCAGCTCCTCCAGATCGGCGATCCAGGCCTCGTGCTCCCGCTGGAGCAGGGCCAGGAAGATCTCCTCCTTGGTCTGGAAGTAGTTGTAGATGGAGGTGCGGGTGAAGGAGGTCTTGGCCCCGATGTCCCGGATGGTGATGTCCCGGAAGCCCATGGTCTCATACAACGCCGCGCAGGCGTCGATGATCTCCTCCTTCCTGGCGTGGGTCAGCTCTTCCGATCCCTTGGGCATGGCCGCCTCACATTCCCAGAGCGGACTTGGCCCAGGCCGCCGCGCCGCGGTTCACCAGCCCGCCCCGCTTCCAGTCGGCCTTGGGGCAGTGGGCCTCCAGGCTCTTCTCCGCCTTGCTGATGCCGCTGCCGCCGGAGGTGGCGAAGGGAATGAGGGTCTTGCCGGAGAAGTCATAGCTCTCCAGGAAGGTGTCCACGATCCGGGGCTCCACATACCACCAGACGGGGAAGCCCACAAACACCGTGTCATACTGCTCCATATGCTCCACCGCGCCGGCAATGGCGGGGCGGCAGGCGGGGTCGTTCATCTCGACGGTGCTGCGGCTCTTCTTGTCCATCCAGTTCAGATCGGCCTGGGAATAGGGCTCCGCCGGGCGGATCTCATACAAATCCGCCCCCACGGCGTCTGCGATCTCCTTGGCCGCCCGGGCGGTCACGCCGCTGGCGGAAAAATAGGCCACCAATGTTTTGCTCATCACGTTTTCCTCCATTCCAATCCGATTTTACAGCTCAATCAGCTCATATTCCCGGGTTCCGAAGCCCAGCTCGGCGGCCGCCTCAATGGTGTGGATGCCGTTGCGGCTGTTTACCCGCTCCATAAAGTGTTCCCTGCCGGGATCGTCGGAGTTCACCACCAGGTCGATGCAGGCCTGGTCGATGGCCACCGGATCCAGAGAGGCCAGGATGCCGATGTCCTTCATGCAGGGATCCTCCGCCACCTCACAGCAGTCGCAGTCCACCGACAGGTTCTTCATCACGTTGATGCAGGCAATGCGCCCTTTGAAGTGCTCGGCCACGCACATGGCGGCGTCGGCCATGGCCTCGGGGAACGCCGTGCTGTCGGCGTGCTCCTCCCAGGTCTTGAACCGGTCGTCCGTCTTGCCGGCGGAGTGGATCAGGGCCTTGCCCCCGGCGCTGGCACAGCCGATGGACAGCTGCTTCAGGGCCCCGCCGTAGCCGCCGGCGGGGTGACCCTTGAAATGGGCCAGCACCAGCATGGAGTCGTACTTTTCGATGTTCCTGCCCAGGTGATCCTCCTTCAGGATTTTCCCGCCGGGGATGGGCCACACCACGTCCGGCCCCTCGGCGTCCATCAGATCCACGTCGAAATACTTCGTCCAGCCGTGCTCCTCCAGGAGCCTGCGGTGGCTCTCCGTGTGATCCCGGACGCCGCCGGCGGCATCCCCGTAGGCGGTGTTGCACTCCACGACGGTGCCGTGAACCGCCTCCACCATGGGCCGCCAGAACTCCGGGCGGAGGAAGTTCTGGTTCCCCTTCTCCCCGGAGTGAACCTTTACAGCCACCTTTCCGGGCAGCTCCACCCCCAGGGCGCGGTACAGCTCGACGACCTTTTCCGGGGTGATCTCTCTGGTAAAATACACGTTTGCCTTCATAACAGCTCTCCTTGTTCAAAGTCCAGAAATGGCGGTTTCGGGAACCGTCCTGCGCACATTCTGACTCTGTGTCAGCGCATACAATATAGCACAGTTCTGACACAGTGTCAACCCTCTCTTCCGCCGTCCGGAATCAAAAAGCGCCGGAGCAAAGCAAGCTTTGCTCCGGCGTGAATGCCAGGTCAATCAGGATCTTGAAGATCCGGCCTTCTGGCCGGCGGCGCGTTTGCGCTGTACAAGTGTTTTCGCCGCAGGCGAAACCCTTGGCACAGGCGGGATTCATTCCCGCCGAGCATGTTAAGTTTCCTACGGTATCCATAAAAATAACCACACCAAAAGGTGTGGTTATTTTTATGGTACGCCCGAAGGGACTCGAATTCGGCGATCGGCATTTTAATGGTTATTATCCTTGCCAAAACAGGCTCAGTCTATTTGAAACAGAAAACTTTTTTTGTTGTATCGTGCCTGATAGTTTTATATGTGTTTTTCCTCTTAAGGGAAACAAAAAGGGAAAACCTTTTGCCGGTCATACTCATAAAGATATGATGTTTTCCAGCTGATCATAAAGGGATCGCTCGATTTGCCCTCCTGCAATCGTCCGAGAGATTCTTCACAAGTTCCCGATATTGATAACGGTCATGCAAATGGCCCTTTTTAACATCTCGTTGCCTTCAAAGTCGGCTCAAGAGATGCTTCCCAGCATCTCTTGAGCCACCCTGAGTTCGGACAAGACCTTTTTCAGAATAACAGTGTCTCTATGCTCCATATACAGAAATCCTCTTATCAATTTCGAGTATACTGCTCTTGGGAAGCGGGCCATGGACAACATCCACTTCCGTGCCAAGGAGTTCTTCCAGCCGGTATTTCACACCATTCAAGGTCAGCAGAGAAACCCGGGGAGTGGTGAATTCAACCAGCAGATCCACGTCGCTGTCCGGCCGCCCCTGCCCTCTAGCCAGGGAGCCAAACAGCTCAGCTTTCTTGATGGGGTATTCCTGGGCTACAATAGAAATACCTTTTACAATCTGATCAATACTCGGTGCCAATTGAAGATACCCCCCTTCTGGATTTATGGAACAGGCCAGATTATATAGACAACTAAATTAGTTTTCTCAATTACCCGTTTGCCTGTTGCAGATAGAATTCGCTCTCCGCAACTCTGGTCACAAAATCATATTCCAGCTTCGTGGCTTTAGAGGGCACGATGTTGTACCGTTTACAGGCGGAGCGAAAGTAGGCAAGGAATTCACGGCCTTCTCTGTCCAGCGGCGCAACCCAGCCGTGAACCGCACCATGCTCCTCCATATTCTGAAGATAAGAACGTCTCTGTTCCAGCATATTTGGATACGCCTCCTTACTGATATTCTGAAATGAATAGTATTCCCGCAGCTCAGAGGTTTTTGCCTTGAAAACAGGACGCCTCCAAACCCGGCCTCCACAGATACTGCAGCCGCATAGGCAAAGAAAGCTTTGGCAATCCCAATATATTTTTTCTGCCCACCTTTGGTATGCAGCAGATTCGCATTGCTGTGGCCTGCACTTTCCAGATAGATGACCTCAACGGCCAGTCCCTTTTCATCAAACTCGTACGACATCAGGCCAAGCAACTCCGCATTGTCCCTCCGGCGCAGAGCAACCTTGTTGGGCATTTCCCGGGCTGCACGTGAAGTTCACTGTGTCTGCCAATCCATATCTTCAGAGGTTGCTGGAGTAATTGTTGCCGAAATCTTTTCTGAAAGATCCGTATTCCAGACAAACAGGCTCAACAACAGCTCCACCTCTTTTCATCTGCAGTCTATCACAATTTCATGTGGTTAGCAAGAAAGATCCATTCAAACTCGCCATAATAATACGACACATAAGATGTCCGGTCCGGGGAGCTTCCGGCAGTCAAGGTGGGGCGAGAATGGCGCATTCCAATGGATGGTGTGACTACTTTTTTAACAGCTTGACAACAGGGGCATGCGGAACTTCATCCACATGCCCTTGTCCCTTTTTCTTAACCTAGCTCTCCTGAAGCGCCTTGAGCGCACTGCTCAACATGGCGGTAATGATCTTCATCTGAGACGGTGTTGCCGTCTGCTGAAGGGCCGCCAACTCGTCGCTTGCTTCCAGCCCTATATTCGGAAGTGAGTCCATCAGCAGATAGTCCGGGTGTACTCTCAATTCCTCGCAAAGGCTGACAAAGACCGGAAGGCTAGGTATTTTAGTACCTCCTTCAATCTGCCGGAGGTAGGTCGCGTTGATATTGCAGAGCTCCGAAAGTTTCTCGCTGGTCAGTCCTCGGTCCTTCCTGGCCTGCCTGAGCCGGCTGCCAAATGCCTTCTTGTCCATTGATGTCCTCCGTTTTATAGGCTATAAGAATATTATTTATTTTCTTACAGCTTATAATCCGATGGACAAACCGGATAGCATCTGTTAAAATATAAAATATAAGCTGATAGACTATAAAGTAGGAAAATTTATTTGGGGGGGTAGCAGAAATGGAAAATAATACAGATACTAGCAAGAAGCCGATTGGTGGAATAAAAGGTACAGTCATGGAGTGGGCAGCGCAGGCATGGCCGGTGATCATGGTCATAATTATCGGGCTTGCGTTGATTGCACTATTCGTCGGTGCAATCGGTTGGAAAATCGTCGGGATTCTCGTTGGTATTTGGGGTGTCCGAGAATTACTGCGTTGGTGGAAAGCGAAGAAGGTTGGCGAGTTCTACTGTCCGCCGAGAGCGATCATCGCATATATTATTCTGATCATCCTTTGCATTGTCCTGATTGTTTCTCTGGTCGGCGGTTCTGGCCCCGTCAGTAATGTCAAGTCTATTGAATTTGACTCGTTCCCAAACGCGACGGTTGGTGAGATCATCGATGGTTCTATGCGGAATCAGGATTGGTCTACTGAGACTCGTGGTGGTATGAAATATGTCTATGTGTATGGTTCTGCTCCGAGCCTCGGGTATGATCAAATCGGGTTTGAGTTTTCTTATGAAGACCGTGGCGATTATTACTATGTAACCCTTACCGATGTCTATGCAGAAGGTAGCTGGTGGGGACAGCTAATAGCATATAGCTGCTTTACTGAATTTTATAATAACATGTGAGGTGTTTGAGCATGACGGGAATATTGAGGAAATTCGCAGCCGTTATTTTGGCTTTTGGATGTTTCATTTCGTTGGCAAGCTGTAGTGGAAATAATACCGCAGCAGTGGCAAAGGAAAGCAAAATCGCACAAGACAACTCATTAATAACAGGAGAAGATGAAATAACGACACAAAACGATGTTTCAAAGGACGAGTTTGAGAGGCAAGGTATCATTGAGCAAGTTAAGCAAGATTACTACGATCTGAATGCTGATCGGGCGACTGATACTCGTGTAACAATGAGTTACAATCAATTTACAGATCAGATTATTTTCGACGATGAAACATATTACACAGAAGATGAAACACTTGCTAGTTTTCCGCTCAATGCTGGAGTTCCCGCTGGCGTATACTACAACACAACATATACCCCTGGTATTGATGGTAATGCTGAAATCTTCTATTTCCCAACCAGTGATGATCTCACATATGACGCTGCTGTGAGAAATGAGACACTCTATGTGTACATCAATGATACTAATCATGGTTATGTTAAGTACAATAGATATGGTGAGCCCAGTCTTGCGTGGGATGAAGATTCGCCTTGCATCTATATTTACAAGCCGGAGGTAGGCACTGTCGAAAGCACAAGAGCGGCTGATACCTATAACCTTAGTGATCTTGAGTACCTTGGAACCGGCGAGATGGAGGAAGAAGAACTTTTTGCGATGTTCCCTATGAGTGATGCTCAAGCAGAACAGGCTAATGAGAACACCGCAGTTGTGAACGAATATATTCAGAAAAATCTCTATTCTATGGATGGTATTGAGAACAAAACTTATGAGATTATTGACCGTATTTACGAAGATATCATGAATGTTTCTAACGCTGCAAATGTATTCCCATATGCGGATAAATACGGGACGGTAATCAATTCAATGGATGATGTAGTCGCTAACTATGCGCATAATATAGTATATGAAGATAGCCTTGGAACATCTTTGCGCGATGCCATTCGCATCTCTGTTGAAGACGACCTTCTAAACGATGCACATGGATATGAGTATGTAACATATGATTCTCTATTAAGTAATGCAATAGTAACTATAGAGTTTATGGTGCTGGACAACCAGGAGTTACATGATGCATTGAATGAACGTAATATTGAAACTATAGACAGTAGGTACGATTTTTTCTCGATTGCGCGCGAGTATGAAGACATCACATATTGATCGCAACGTCGCCCCGGGATATTTCACCCGGGGCGTTTGCTTTTCAGACCTGTTTTGGGCAACTAATAAAGGAGAGCGGGATTTTAGAAGCACATGCTTGGAATTTCAGCAGTATCAATGGAATAGCTTCTGTTTCTACAAAGATTTTAACGATATATTATAACTACGAGGCCCACCGGAGCACTCCGCTCCGGTGGGCTATCTTTTTGTGTATCGGCGGTCAATCCGCCGGAAAGGAAGGAAACCGTGAACCTTACAACAACCGTCAACCAGAAACAGCTTCTGGACATCCTGCTGAATGTAGGCCTGGTACGGCCAGTATTTATCTGGGGAACTGTTGGAATCGGAAAATCGAGTATCGTGGAACAGTTCGCAGAGCAGGTGGGCCTGCCCTGTGTGTCCCTGCTGGGCAGCCAGCTGGCCCCGGAGGACATCATCGGCGTACCCCAGATTGTTAACGGGCGGAGCGTGTTCTGCCCGCCCAGGATGATCGCCCGGGACGAGCCCTACTGCCTGTTCCTGGACGAGCTCAACGCCTGCTCTCAGGAGGTGCAGAAGGCCTTCTACTCCCTGGTCCTGGAGCGCCGGGTGGGGGAGTACCATCTCCCCGAGGGCTCCATCGTGGTGGGAGCGGGCAACCGGGCCCAGGACAACGCCATCACCCGGCCCATGTCCTCCGCCCTGCTCAACCGTATGTTCCATGTGGAGCTGCGGGCGGACGCCCGGCTCTGGCTGGAATGGGCGGCCCAGAATGGCATTCATCCCTGGATCTACGACTACATCTGCACCCGGCCGGATCAGCTCTGGAGTTCGGCGCCCAAGACGGAGGAGCCCTTCTCCACGCCCCGGAGCTGGCACATGCTCAGTGACGCCATCTACAGCTATGGGGAGCAGCTCACAGATCGGGAGCTGTCCATTCTGTCCAACGGCTGCCTGACGGCGGCCCACGCCGCCCAGTTCTGCGCCTACGTCCGTCAGGTGCGGGGACAGTATTCCCTCCACAAGATTCTCAGTGGGGAGCAGAGCTGGCCGGATAAGCCGGAGGAGCGGGATATTCTCTATTTCCTGGCCCAGAGCCTCCGGGCGCAGCTGCTGAAGGAGCTGCCCCGCAACCGCGGGCAGCTGAGCGGGGAGGCCCGGCAGCTAGCCGTCCGGGCCAAGGAACTGCTGCTGGAGCTGTCCAACATCAGCCTGGAGATCGCTCAGATGGCGGTGACGCCGGAGGGAGAAGACACCCTGCCCGCCTGGTTCCTGGCGGAGGTGGTGCGGGAGCTGCCCGCCTTGGCCAAGAGGCAGGGGTGAGCCATGGCTGAAAAGCAAAATAAAAAGCAGCCTGAACACCCGGCATACGAGACCGCCTGGGAGAAGATACGGAGCGGGATGCTGAGAGATCTGGCCTGGAAGGTCTATCTGCGGCCTGGAAAGCCGGGCCAGATGGCGCGGGACGATTGGGCCTATGTGACTAGCCAGGGGGAGCTTGTCCTGAACCCTGCCCGCTCGGGTACTGTGGGAGAGTGGGAGCACGTACTCACCCACTGCCTGCTCCACCTGGGGATGGATCACTTCCGGCGGGAGCGGATGGATAACCCTGCCTGGCTGACAGCCTGTGATCTGCTCATCACCGACTTCCTTCGGAGCAGCCACATCGGCACCCCACCGCCGGAGTTCCAGCAGATGCTGCCCTTCCCGGTCAAGAACGAAGAACAGTCATACAGCTATCTGAAAGAGCATCCGGAGTTGTTGAAAGGTTGCAGGTTCAGCACCATGACCCACAGCCGCCCGGACATGGTGTGGACAGGGGAGCCGCCCAGGACCTCCTTCCAGAAGCTCTTTGCCCAGTCTCTCCAGAATGCCATCCAGGACGCGCTGAGAAGCTCCAGCCGACTGGGAGAGGGGATGGGCCGTTGGAGGCCGGATTACCTCCAGGCCCGGGACTGGTTCCTGTCCAGCTATCCACTCCTGGGGGCGCTGGCGTCCTCCTTCACCATTGTAGATGATCGGGACACGGTACGTCGTATTGGGATCCCTGTGGCGGCGGTGAACTGCCAGCTCCGGGAGCTCTATATCAACCCGGACTGCCGCCCGCATTTGGAGGGGTGGAAATTCATCCTGGCCCACGAGTTCCTCCACGCCGTGCTCCGCCACGATGTGCGCCGCCAGGATCGTGACCCCATCCTGTGGAATGTGGCCTGTGACTTCGTGGTCAATGACTGGCTGCTGGAGATGAACGTGGGCGCTATGCCAGACCTCGCCCTTCACGATCCAGCCTTCCGGGGAATGTCTGTGGAGGGCGTCTACGACCAGGTCTGCCAGGATGCCCGTTTCTATACGGGGCGAGATCCCAAAGACCTGCTCTACGGGGACGAGGGATGGTGGGATACCCTGGAGGGCGGCGAAATGGACGAGTATTACCGCTCTGCCATCTACCAGGGTCTGGAGTACCACACCAGACAGGGGCGCGGCTTCCTGCCCGCCGGCCTGGTGGAGGAGATCCGCGCCGTCAGCCGGCCGCCCATCCCCTGGGATGTGGAGCTTGCCAGATGGTTCGACGAGCAGTTCGCCCCCATGGAGAAGCACCGAAGCTATGCCCGCCTCAGCCGGAGGCAGAGCGCAACTCCGGACATCCCCCGTCCTGCATGGAGATCGGAACCCGATGTGGAACACCAGCGGATCTTCGGGGTGTTGCTGGACACCTCCGGCTCCATGGAGCGGCAGCTGCTGGCCGCCGCCCTGGGCTCCATCGCCAGCTACAGCCAGGCCAGGGATGTCCACCATGTGCGGGTGGTGTTCTGTGACGCCGCCCCCTATGACCAGGGGGTAATGCACCCGGAGGACATCGCCGGAGCGGTACAGGTGCGGGGCCGGGGCGGTACCAAACTCCAGCCGGGCATCGACCTGTTGGAGCATGACCCCACCTTTCCCAAGGATGCGCCCCTGCTGATTATTACGGACGGGGCCTGTGACCGGCTCCAGCTCCACGGAAGGGAGCACGCCTATCTGATCCCCTGGGGCAATCGTTTGCCCTTCCCGCCAAGAGGGCCGGTGTTCAAGCTAAAGTAGCCAGGGAAACGACCTACTTCTATTTTGGTAAAATATATGGTATACTGCAATTACAAGGGGGGATGTCTGTGAGCGGCTTTGATAAGGCAGACTATTGGTTCGACAGCGCGGAATACGACCTGCAAACCGCTAAGGCCATGTTGGAAACACGCCGGTTCCTCTATGTGGGCTTCATGTGCCACCAGACGATTGAGAAAGCGCTGAAGGGTATACTCGTCACCAGAAAACCGGAAGAGGAGCTTCCCTATATTCACAAACTGATGCGGCTGGCTAATTTATCCGGCATTTCTACGGAAATGGATGAGAGGCAGTTGGCTTTGCTGGATGTACTGAACCCCTTGAATGTTGAGGCGAGATATCCGCTGCATAAGTCCAGGCTGTTGGAGTCACTGACGGTTGAGAGATGCAGCCAAATGATTGAAGAAACGGAGGCGTTGCTGAAATGGATCAGGAAGCAGTGCTGAGCATTGCAAAAGAGTATGCCGCGGCTGTTCGGAAGGTCATGGATGCCACCTCGATTTTCCTGTATGGTTCCTATGCAAAGGGTACAGCCACCAAGGACAGTGATATTGACATCGCGGTAGTGGTCAACCAGATCCCCGGCGATTATCTGGATGCGGTATCGGTTCTGTGGAAACTGACCCGCTCCGTCAGCCAGGAGATTGAACCCGTGCTTCTGACACCGGACGACCAGAAGAGCGGCTTTTTACAAGTAGTCCAGAATACTGGGATCGCCGTTTGAGTCAGCGCCGCATTTCATTGAGAATGGCAGCCGCCCCGTTCAAGCAAATCCGTCCTCCAGGCAAAATCAAATATAAATTGTAACCAGTAAGCGATTTGTCAAGGGTTTTTTCGCCTAAAAGAACACGCTTTGAAAAAAGAGGGGCATAAGCCCCTCTTGGTTGCCGCAAAGCACTGAAGCTGGAGGCCGTCAAGGGCGCCGTAGGCAAGGCGTAGCCGATCCCTTGACGGCCTCCAGCTTCGGTGCTACCAGCAGGGCGAGAGCCTGCTGGCGCGTCCCCCTCGGAGAGCGCACGGCTACCGTCAGGCAGTACCACCGCCCGCTTGCGGGTGGTGAGTAAGTGCGCCCTTAGCAAGAGGTCTATGCCTTTACATCAACGCCCTGCCGGTACTCGTCCAGAATGCTGGTATCGAACTTCTGGCCGATTTGCCAGCCGGGAATGCGGGAGCGGACAAAATCATAGAGACGATAGACCTCCTCCCGGTGGATCTGCTGCAATGTCCAGGAAGCGTTGGAACGGTCTGAGGGTGGGATTTGTTTATAATAGGATTTGATGAAATTTCCTAAGTTATTACCGTCAGGTCCGGACATTCCATAATACTTTTTCATGTCCTCCAAGGCCATATCTCGTACTGTCTGCTCCGCTTCTTTGGACACAGGGATTATTTTGCGATCTGCTGCGGTCATGCCGGTAATATCCAGCCCATCATCAGGCGTGTCAGGATGTGACACCGCAGCGCCATTTGGATACTCCGGCTGTGCAATCCCACGGCGATACCGGTCTGCATTCATCATCATACGGGCAATATCGTTGATTGTCATTTGTATCACTCCTTGCATAATTCGTCCATTCTTCTATATTTATATCGGCAAGTTTTCTAAAAAATAAAGAGATGTCTCCTGTCTATTCAACTACTCATACGATAATCTTCATTGCCTGAGTGGGTGGAACAGCAGGACACGGCCACCTTCTGGTGGGCTGTGTCCCGCTGTATATCTGCCCCCTCTCTCTCTGCTGGTTATCACTCTGCCACAAATGAACCGTCAGCCGATGTAATGTAGTAGGTAGCGTAAACCACCCTTTATACAGTAACTCCCATGAAGCCCACCGGTGCGACTGCGCCGGTGGGCTATCTTTTTTCGTGGAGGAACTGTGTATGAGAATTTTGCTTGTCGAGCCAAGGAAAGTACCGAGAGCCGCAGAGATTATCCTCGTACGAAAATCGAACGCCCCTAAAGGGCACGAAACAGGGCTCCCCGGAGGCGTTCTTTCTCTGAATTCGGATGGCCCGGACAGCCGCCGCCCCACACGCGTCCCAACGCCGTCCAAGTACCCCCGGCAAGGGCACTTCACCTCCGCCCCGAAACCGGTACACAGGGCCGACACGGCCGCAACAGGGAGCCTTTCTATGGTCGCCCAGTTCTCCTTCCCCGAGTGGATGCGGGCTTCTGTCCGCAGGATGCGTTTGGCGGCCGCTCGCGGCAAGCAGAGCACCTGGCTTGCCCCGCCCATGGGTGGGTAAAACCGCCTGCCGAAATCTTTCCACCGGTAATTGGAGTCATGGGAGCTACTCTTTCTCCATCCCGACCTCTGAGGTCGTTTTTTCCTTATGCACAGCAAATTCTTAAAATTGTCCTGCCAAAGCCGATGTGGACATTCTGATATTTATTTCTTGCCATGATTATGTGTAGTTGAGTAAAAAATCTGACAAAAGCAAAGCAAGCCGGACTGCTCTGTGGTGAAGCAGTCCGGCTTTGATTCTTGTTCAGGAGTTACACCGCTAAACAATAGAAAGGCTCCAAATAGCACCCAGGCCGCTGATCCACCGGCGGCTTTTCATCGATATCAAGGGCTTGGGGTTTCAAAAGGTGTACTTTTTGAAATGGGGCGAAATGGCAGAAAATTTTTCGAAAAGATTCTTAACTTTCCAGGGAATTGGTCGATATTGGGTATGAAAGCAAAGAGGGATTGGATCCTTCAAAAAGTACACTTTTTGGATCAATAGATAGCGTTTGGTATTTGAGAAAAGGAGGGGGATGAGATGGCGGACAGACCGGTTAGTGAGATCCAGTACAACACCATCAAAGTTCCCCTCTATCCCACACCGGAGCAGGCGGAGCTCTTTCAGAAGACCTTCGGCTGCTGCCGGTATATATGGAACCGGATGCTCGCTGATCAGGAACGCTTTTATCTGGAGACCGATAAGCACTTTATCCCCACCCCGGCCAAGTACAAGGGGGAGGCCCCGTTCCTTCGGGAGGTGGATCATCAGGCGCTGACCCAGGAGTACAACAAGCTCGCCCGGGCGTTCCGCAATTTCTTCCGCAACCCGGCGGCCTTCGGCCCCCCCCAAGTTCAAGCGGAAAAAGGATGACCGGGACAGCTTCACGGCCTGTAACCAGTTCTCCCCCAGCGGTTCCACCATCTACATCACCAAAGACGGGGTGCGTATGACCAAGGCGGGGGTGGTCAGGTCCAAATTCCCCCGCCGCCCCCGGAGCGGCTGGAAGCTGACCCGCATCACGGTGGAGCGCACCAAAACAGGTAGGTAGTGCAAGGTGATTGCTGTCACCAATCAGAAAGGCGGGGTGGAAAGACGACCACCACGGTCAATTTAGGTGTGGGACTGGCACAGCAGGGGAAAAAGGTGCTGCTGGTGGACACAGAACCCCAGGGAAGTCTTACGGTGAGTCTGGGCGTGAAGGACCCGGATGACTTGGACACGACCATCTCTGACCTGATGCAGAGCGTTGTGGAGAATGCGGTGATTTCACCGATGGACCGAGGTATCTTGAAGGACATTGAGGGTGTCAATCTTGTACTATCCAACATCGGCCTGTCCAGCTTTGCGGTGAGCCTTGTGAACACCATGAGCCGGGAGTTTGTGCTGCTGGGCTACCTAGAGGCAGTCAAGCAGAGCTATGACTATGTTCTCATCGACTGTATGCCCTCGCTGGGTATGCTGACTATCAATGCCATGGCTGGTGCTCATTCCATGCCAGGCAAACTATCTGTCCACCAAGGGCTTGAAGCTGCTGATGGGCTCAGTTGCAAAGGTGCGGCGGCAAATCAATCTGGCGCTGAAGATCGACGGTATCCTGCTGACCATGGTGGACAACCGCACCAATAACGCTAAAAGCATCATTGGTGCCCTGCGGCAGACCGGGAGCTATCTTCGGGTGTTGAACACAGAGATCCCCTTTTCCGTCCGTGCGGCGGAGTGCAGCGTGGAGGGAAAGAGAATCTTTGCCCATGACAGCAAGGGAAAAGTGGCGGTGGCGTATACCGCGCTGGTGAAGGAGGTGATTGCCCTTGAGCAAAGGAACCGTGATCGATCTGGGCCTGACGAGGCTTATAATGACTTGTTTTCGACCCAGGCAGAACGGGACAACGCCCAGCGCAGTTATGTGACCGACTTGCCCACCACCGGGATCAGCGACTTTCCCTCCCACCCGTTCAAAGTGCGGATGGACGAGGAGATGGAGCGGCTGGTGGATAGTGTGAAGGAACGGGGCATCCTCTCCCCGGTGCTGGTGCGGCCCATGCCGGACAACAGCTATCAAATGGTGTCCGGCCACCGGTGCAAGCTGGCTGCAGAGCTGGTGGGCCTGCCCACGGTTCCCTGCATTGTCCGGGAGCTGACCGACGATGAAGCCATCATCGTCATGGTGGACAGCAACCTTCAGCGGGAGCAGGTCTTACCATCAGAAAAAGCGTTTGCCTACAAAATGAAGCTGGATGCCATGAAGCGACAGGGAGAATGCACAGATTTAACTTTTGGCCCAGTGGGCCAAAAGTCTGCTACTATCAATTCCAGAAACGATTTAGCCGCGGAAGCCCCCGATAGTTCCAGGCAAATCCACCGCTATATCCGCCTAATAAACCTGATTCCCCTAATTTTGAGCATGGTTGACAATACTGTGCTGAAAGAAACGGGCAAGCCGCAAATGGCCCTGCGCCCCGCCGTGGAGCTGTCCTATCTGCCAGAAAGTGAGCAGACCGCCTTGCTGGAGGTTATGGAGGGCGAGGACCGCACTCCGTCCCATGCCCAGGCCATCAAAATACGGAGCTTTTCAGAGCAAGGCAAGTTAAACCCGGATGTGATCCTGTCCATCATGCAGGAGGAAAAGCCAAATCAGGTGGAGCAATTCAAAATGCCCAAGGACCGGCTCTGGAGTGTTATCATAAAAGTTGAGTCCCGGAACGCAAGGAAAGATGGTAAAATAGAGAAAGCTGAGGAGGGCTCAACATGGGAAAGAGGTACACTGCGGAGGAGCGAGCAGAGGCATTGAAGCTGGCGGACGAGATCGGCGGGGCGGCAGCGGCCCGGCGTCTTGGGATCCACAGAGCAACCCTTTTTCCCAGATTCAATGCGGCCATAAAAACTTCTGTCAATATTCAGCGTTCGTGCATTTTTTCTTGTGTGCATCCTTTTTGAATGCAGAGTTGGCGAATACGCTTCCCACTTTCAGTTATGTCATAGCTCATATGTATAGTCTCCAATCTCAGAATTTTGGAGGATCTGAGGTTGGAGATCGTGGCAAAAAGGCTGTGGGGTCTGCGCTGGCCAACCTGCACATGGTTACCAGCTTCAGACCTCTTAGGTGGAACTCTGAGGCTGGTGATCATGGGTATTTGGCGATATAGGGCTGCCACACTGTGGTGTCGTCCCAGCTGCACAATTTTTCGACATGAACCATCAAAACTCGACAAAAACAGAAATCCGATGTTTCACAGAAACATCGGATTTCAAGAAAGGAACAGACGTATAATGTTTTTTCGCAGAGCAACCTGCGTTTTGGATGCACGTATACCAGCAGCACCATATATTTTTTCTCTTTTCATTGCTATATTTTTCTTGTATTAATCATAGCATTGGATGCTGAGCTGCCGGCCAGACCACATGGTATTGATTTTCTGGTTAATCGGAAACTGCTGTGCTCGATAAAAGGGTGCCCTCCCGTATAAAGAGCATACGGGGGGCTAAGAGAGGAGAACAGGATTGGTCAATCAATTCAATCCTGCCGGCCCTTACATTGATTGGTGACACACAGCAGCAGGATCAATCCCAGCACATCCACCCCGATAAATACAGCATAGGGCAGTGTGTAGTCACCATTGGAAATTGTGAGCAGAACAGCCATCAAGGCGAAAGCAGCCTTTTGCAGCAGAGAGGCAATGGGAGATACCAAACTGTTGGCAGCTTGAAAATCATGCCGGCCATACACGGAAATGACCAGAGAAGGCATCAGATTCAGCAGGCCGCCGATGCCAAAGCCCACAAAGAGAACGGCAATATAGATGAGGATCTCCACCTGTGCAAAAATCAGCAACAGTAGGGCGGCGATATAAGACAGGGAGTAGACACAAGAAGCGGGCTTGGTCCCCACCTTCTGGTCCAACCAACCCCAAAAATAGGAGCCGACCAGCCCAATCAACGCGGCTACGGTGAGCATGAGCATAGCCTTGCCTTGGGCCGCTTCAGCTCCCATAGCGGGAGCCCACACGCTGATCATCCGGGGCACAAACTGGGACACGATCCCTACAGTGACCATCCACAGGAGGCCAAAGCCGACGGCAATGAGCCACATATCCTTATCCCGCAGCAGACGTCCCACAGTGAAGCTGCTCTTGTAGGACTTCATCTCGTTGAGTTGAGCAGACAGCTGTTCGCCGCCTTCTTTGATGTTATCGGGATAGACTCCTACCTCCTCCGGATAATCCTTTACCCAGAAGAAGGTGATGATTCCCATCAGCATCACCACGATACCCACGCCCGCAGAAGTCATTGGCAGACCGATGGCACCGTACAGGGTGCTCAACAGGGCTACAAAGGTGGCTGTGGCCAAAGGCGCGCCCATGGTGGCCCAGCCCAGCGCAATGCCTTTCTTGCGGGGAAACCAGTTGCCCATCAGGGTGGCGGTAGAAATGAGTCCGAAAGCGTTGGCCACAAAGCACAGCGCAGTGAGTACGATCAAATATAAAACGGGGGTGCTGGCAAAACCAAAGATGATATACAGGATACCGGCGATAATCAATGATATGCCGGACATCAGGCGGACACCTGTTTTCATGCAGATGTGGCCAAATACCACACCGCCCAATACACCAATGACACCGGCAGGGGTGGCCAAACCCAGAAGCAGGTTTCGGTCCATTCCATACATACCCGCAAACACATCCGGGTAAAGGTTCATGCTGTCTACACAGAGTCCTGCGTAAATATAGTAGAGCAGGAGTGTGTAGATGATCATGCTCCAGCCCCATTTGCCGAAGCGGTTGTTGGTCAACTGCTTACTGTCCATAGTGAAGTTCCTCCCTTGTCAAGATATCCAGACGGTCCTTTCTAAATTGGCGCTACACTGCGTTATTACGATTGCTGATCCGCCGCAAGCACACTGAGCAGCGCAATGTTGTTGTAGAGAGTCACATCAGTATCGCTCCGGGAGCAATCCAAGATTGGAAGGCGGAACCCCTGATATAGAGGCCCGTACTGCTTCACGCCTTTCGCAAAGCGAAGCACCAGCTTCGAGCCGATATTGCAGGCTGCCGCATCTGGGAAAATGAGCACATTGGCCCTGCCGGCAACCTCGCTGGGGCGTTTCACCTTCTTTGCCCCGACGCGTTCGTCAATGGCGGCATCCGTCTGGAATTCTCCGTCGATCTTGAGATCCGGGCGCAGCTTTTGCGCCAAAGCCAGCGCATCGCGGATCTTCTTGACAGGTTCACTGGAACCGCCGCTGCCGTCGGTGGAGTAGGAGAGGAACGCGCACCGGGGTTCGACGCCCGTAATTGCGCGGAACGTCTCACAGGAAGCAATGGCGATGCTGGCGTGCTGCTCCACCGTAGGAGAAATGCAGACCGCGCCGTCGGACATACCGAAGCAGGTACCCTGCTGGCCGCCGAAGTCCTCCGCCTCCACGATCAGCATGCCGGACGCGGTGGGGACTCCGGGCTTCAGGCCGATGGTGCTGTTGGCCGCCATGATGAACTCATAGGTGGTGGCGTTCACCCCGGCCAGCGTGCCGTCCGCGTCGCCCACGGCCTCGATCACCAGAGCCAGGTACAGGGGGCTGGTGATCCGTTTGGCAATGAAGCTCTTGGGCATCACTTTCTCCGGCAGGGCGGCATAGCGATCCAGAAGGGCGCTGACAAAGGTCTCGTCCCCCGGGTCAGCAATGGGGATGCCGGCGATGTCCAGGCCCAGCTCGTCCGCCCGCGCCTGTACCTCGGCGGCGGGGCCCACCAGGAGGATATTGGCGATCCCGTCGTGATGGGCCTTTACAGCGGCCTTCATCATGTAGTCGTTGTCGTACTCAGGAATGGCTATGGTTTTTACATCGGCCTTCGCCTTTTCATAAATCGAATCAATAAAGCTCATGCTCAAAGCCTCTCTTTCACCTTGGCGACGAACTCGCCGATGGTATTCAGCAGGCTGGCCTCCTGGATCTCGATGGTGACCTGGAGCCTCTCCTCGATCTCAGAGATCATCACGATCATCTTCATGGACTCGTTGGAGAGGTCCTCACGGATGTCCGTGTCCAGAGAGATAGTCTCCTTGTCCACGCCGTAGGCCTCGGCCGCGCATTCGATAACGGTCTGGCCCACCGGGTCGTCCACGGGGGCGGCGGCGCGTTTCGCGGCGCTTTCCTTGGCCTGGGGTGCGTTCGGCGTCCCCGCGGGCTGAGGATCGACAGTGATGCCCTTCCGCTCCTTTACCGTGGCGACGAACTCGCCGACGGTGTTGAGCAGGCTGGCCTCCTGGATCTCGATGGTGACCTGAAGCCGCTCCTCAATCTCGGAGATCATCACGATCATCTTCATGGACTCGTTGGAGAGGTCCTCGCGGATGTCGGTGTCCAGGGTGATGGCCGCTTTGTCTACGCCGTAGGCCTCCGCCGCGCAGCTGATGACGGTCTGGGCGATCTCATCGTCCGCGCCGGCGGGTCCAGCTGGGACTGGGACCGCCGCGGGGGCGGACTCCTCGGCCTTCTTCGCGGGCTTCAACTCGGGGATCTTCTTGAACTCGCTCTCCCCGTCGATCTCCCACACCACGACCTTGACATCCTCGTCCTGGATGATCAGCGGCTTGACCGCCACGGGCTTTTCGCTGATCGCCTTGTCGAACTCCGCGTATTTGTCGTAATCCACATGCAGAAGGCTGGTGTTAAAGGGGTCGGCGCCGGGGATCTCCACTTCGACGGCGAAGTAGTCGCCGTGCTGATTGCGGAAATCAGGGTCGCCGAAAGCACCCTTGGTGGGCAGGGCCTGCTTGACCACGCCCCGCACATTGGTCAGATCCACCCACTCGGTGTCCAGACCGCCGCAGGCGTTGCAGCAGAGGAACGGGGGAAACTCGATGTGTCCGCACCGCAGGCATTTGCGGCCCAATATCGTGCCCTCTTCCAGTGCGTCATAAAAGGTCTTTACGATGGGCTTCAAATCATACTTTGTCATGACAGCGTTTCCTCCCATCTCACTTTTTCTCCAACATGATATTCAGCAGGTTCTGCGCGCCGCCGAAGCCGCGGAGCATGGTGCGCTTCACCTCGTGCTTCACCTGGGTGGCCCCGGCGTCGCCGCGCATCTGGTGCACGGCCTCGTAGAGATCGTGCAGACCGGAGGCGCCCGCCGCGTGGCCGTAATGGCAGCGCCCGCCGTTGGAGTTCACCGGGCGGTCCCCGTCAAAGGCGATACGGCCATCCCGGACATACTGCCAGCCCTCTCCCTTGGGCAGATACTCGCAGATCTCGGCGGCCAGCATCTGGGACTGGTTATAGAAATCGTTGGTCAGGAATAGATCCATATCCGCGCCGGTCAGGCCGGTCAGCTCTTTCATCTGGCGGTAGGCGTTCGTGGTGGCCTGCATCTCCAGCCTCGGGTTGCTGTTCTCCAGACAGGAGTGGCCCACGCCCAGCACCTCGATGGGATGGTCTGTGTACTGGTAAGCCTTCTCCGTCGGGCAGACGATTACGGCGGCAGCGCCGTCGCATCGCTGCTCAAAGTGAGCACCCCGCATATACTTGCCGATCAGTGGGTTGAACTTGGAGTGGAGGTACTCATAAGCGGAGTCCATGCCCGCCTCGGCGGCCAGCTCGTCGTAGGTTTTGCTGGTGATGGCGGACAGGGGATTCAGCGCGGCGGCCCGGCGGCTGTGAATGGACAGCGCCGTCATAAAGGCGTCCACGTCCTCGGGGCTGATATTGTTCTCTTTGACGTAATAGTCCAGCCAGGACTCGGAGTTGAAGGGAAGGGCGCCGCGGGTGAACAGGGTATAATCCCGGGGCAGGGTGGAGCACAGCGTCTCATGGAAGATGGCGTCGGTGCCGAAGCGGCGCTTGGTGAGCACGCGGGTGGGATAGGCGATGGAGTAGGGCATCTCGATGCAACCGCTCAGCACCATGTCATACTGCCCGGAGGCCACTAACTGCACCGCGGTCTCCAGAGCCACATAGCCCGTGGCGCAGGCTTCGCTGTGGTGGTAGGAACCCTTGGCCTTCATACCGATCCAGTTGGCGACGTGCATATTGGGGGTGGCGTAGTTGCTGGTCCAGCCGGGGCCGGCCTGACCGTGGATGTAGAACTCCACGTCGCTGCCGTCGATCCCGGCGTCCTTCATGGCGTCCCGGGCGGCGTAGCCAAAGAGTTCCGGTTCACACAGGCCGTCTACGGCGGGGTCGTCCAGGACGCGCACAAATGGAGTGGCGCCCACGCCGATGATGGATACGCTTCTGGAATAGGGCTTCAGTTTCGGGACGTTATCGTTGAAACTCATTTCGTTTCTAGCCTCCTGTCTGATAGAATTGATTGGTTGGAAGTTAATGGATCCATGCGGCAAGTCGGATCGCCGCATGGTTCCATTGAGTTTTCCGGCCTTGCCTGATTTACCGCATGATGTAGCTGGTGTGCAGCAGCTTGTGGGCCTTCTCGCTGCCGGGCTTTCCAAGGTAGTCCGCGTAGATCTTGTTCAGCTCCGGGTTCTCATGGGACTTGCGCAGGACGCTCTGGTCGTCGTTGAGATAGAGCGCGGCTGCCCGCACTGCGGGGACATCCTGCAGTGCCTGTACCACCGCCGGTTGGTGAGGCTGTCCGCCGCCGTTGACGCAGCCGCCGGGGCAGGCCATGATCTCCACGAACTGATAGTCCGCCTCACCGGTCTTGATACGGGTCAGCAGGGCGTTGGCGTTGGCCAGACCGGAGACCACAGCCACCTTGACCTGGGTGCCGTTGAGGTCGTAAGAGGCTTCCTTGATGCCGTTCATGCCGCGCACGTCGGTGAACTCCAGGTTCTCCAGAGGCTTCCCGGTGAGCTTTTCCACAGCGGTGCGCAGGGCGGCCTCCATCACGCCGCCGCTGGCGCCGAAGATCACACCCGCGCCGGTTCCCTCACCCAGAGGTTCATCAAATCGCTCCGAGGGGGAGATGGCCTCCAACTGGATCTCGGCGTCCTTGAGCATGGTGCCCAGCTCGTTGGTGGTGATCACATAGTCCACGTCCGGCACATCCGCGCCGCACTCGTCGGGGCGGGTGATCTCAAACTTTTTCGCCGTGCAGGGCATGACGCTGACGGTGACGATCTTCTCCTTGGGGATACCCATCTTTTCCGCGTACCAGGACTTGATGAGCGCGCCGAACATGGTGTGGGGAGACTTGCAGGAGGACAGGTTGTCCAGCATATCCGGGTAGAAGTGCTCCGCGTACTTGATCCAGCCGGGGCAACAGGAGGTCAGCATAGGCAGCACACCGCCGTTCTCAATCCGCTCGATCAGCTCGTTGGCCTCCTCGATGATGGTCAGATCGGCGCCCACCTTGGTATCGAACACCTTATCGAAGCCCAGCTTCCGTAGCGCACCGGCGATACGGCCCTCGGTGTCCACACCTAGGGGGAACTCGAAGGTCTCACCCAGAGCGGCCCGGACAGCGGGCGCCACCTGGACAACCACGAACTTTTCAGGATCGGCGATGGCCTCCTTCACCTGCTCCCACTGGGGCTTCTCAGTGAGGGCGCCCACTGGGCACACGGCCACACACTGGCCGCAGTTGACACAGCTGGCGGCGGCCAGGCCCTTGGGGGAGGCGGGGGCGATGGTCTTGTCCAGCCCCTCGCCGGTGGCGCAGATGGCGGACACCGCCTGAACCTTGGCGCAGACGTTGATACACCGTCCGCAGCGGATGCACTTGTTGTTGTCCCGCACCAGCACCACCGAGGAGTTGTCAGGCAGCTCGATCTTCTCCATGGGCAGGTCCGCCTCATCGGTGAAGCCGTACTCGTGAAGCAGTTCCTGGAGCTCACAGCTGGTGGAGCGGGCGCAGTAGATGCAGCTCTTTTTGTGAATGGCCAAGATCTTCGCCAGGGCCTCTCTGCGGGCCGCCATCACCGCGTCGCTGCGGGTCTGGATCTCCATGCCCTCGCAGACGCGGGTGGTGGAGGCGTTTACCAGCTTGCCATCCGCCTCTACGACGCAGACGCCGGAGTCATCCACATCCTTGACGCCCTTCAGATAGTAGAGCGTGGGAATGGGCTGCCGCAGATACTCCCGTTGGAACTTCAGCGTCTCAAGGGACGCGTCCAAGATTGTGATCCCACGCTTCATGGTATAGTCATAGCCGTTGATTTTGATATTGACTGTGTTCATTCCCGCACCCCTCCTTATTTGTAGTATTCTTCCACATGGCCTTCAGGGATCTGGTACCCCTCCGGGCGGATGGGATATCTCCACATGGGGATGTCCTCCGTGAACAGCTCCATCTCGCCGTCCTTGCCCTGACGGATATTGATCCACTTCAGCCAGTTTTCGTTATCCGTCTCGGGATAGTCCGTCCGGTAGTGGGGATACATGATGCCGCGGCTCTCCTTGCGCATATCCGCGGAGCGGAAGATCATTTCCAAGCACAGGATGGTGTCCGCCGCCTCCAAGCACTTGGAGAGCGTGTGGGGGTCGTCCGCCGTGAGCTGGGGGATCAGCTTTTTCATCTCCGCAATGTCCTGATAGACCTTATGGATCTCAGCCTCGCTTTTCAGGACACACTTGTTGACATCGAAGATATAGCGCTCGATCATATCATAGATCTCCTTCGGCTGCCGCCCGTTGGGACGGTTCAGCGGAGCGTAAATCTTTTCCTTCAGTGCGGCCACCTGCGCAAGGTCAAGTTCATCCCAGTCCGCGGCCGCCGCATAGGGAGCGATGCTGTCGCCGGCCATCATGCCGGTAGTGGCGGCGTTGCCCAAGCCGTCGCCCCGGGTCCAGCCGAAGTAAGCGTTGCCTTGGGTGGAGACCTTGCCGGGGGCCCACAGGCCCTCCACATCTGTCTTGATGTCGGTATCCACTTTGATTGGCTCCACTTGGATGACCGTTTTGATGGTGGCCTCCGGTTTCGTGCCCACATCGCCGATGTTTTTCGCCGTCTTGGTGAACACCAAATGCTCCCACGCCATCTTGTCGCGCAGCATACGCTGGGTGGACTCGTCCATGTCTGTGCCGCCGATCATCATACGGACCTCGTCAGGCTTCTCCAGATCCACCCACAGCGGCCCATTGCCCGCCGCAATCTCCTGCACCATGGCGTTGACCAAGGTGGGGGTCACCTCCCACTCGATGTGGCCGATATATTTCTGGGTCAGGTTCTCCCCGTGCTTGTTGCAGATCATGTTAAAACCGCCATAGATGGGCGTGTTGGTCTTTTTGAATACCACGTCCACTTGGGTGGAGAACTCCACGTTCCGCATCACCGCGCCGACGCGGTACATGGCGCCTACGCCGGTGCCGTATCCCATAAACTCCAAACCGATCTTCTTGAAATGGCAGCCCTGCGTGGCCATAGCTACCGCCTTCGCGTGGAAGATCTTGCATTCGCCGTGGTCCATATCAAAGCCGATGGCGCCGATGACCTTGCCAGTTTTGCTGGTCAGCAGTTCAAAAATGTTGACACGGCTCATCAAGCGGATACCCAGCTTCAGGGCAAAGGACCGGAGCTGAGCGTTGACGTTGATGGAGATGCCCGCCATATCCAGTGCGTCAGGGATAAACGGCAGCGGCGTGGCGTTGCCCTGCTCATCGCAGGAGAGCTGGACGCCGCAGTGCTTCATGTAGTCAATGTTGTCCCGATGAACCTCTAAGTACCGCTTGAGGAATTCCTGATCGTTCAAAAACGGGGTGTGGGCGTTCACCAGATAACCCAAGGCGTTCATCACGCCGTCCGGATGCTTTGAGGTGGCTCGGATCCCGTTGCCGGCTTTTGTGGATTGCCCGTTCCAGCCGATGACGCCCTTGTCGATCACCAGAATATCCAGCTCCGGGTTCTTTTCCTTGGCTCGGATGGCAGTGGTCAGGCCGGCCATGCTGCCGCCGACAACCAAGATATCCGCAGTAAACAGTTCACCGTAATCCTTCACATCTGCCATTACTGTTCCGCCTCCTTTTTCTTCATCAACTCCGCACTGTACTCCAGCGGATCGACCTGCAGCGTAGCGATTGCCTGAATGTCAATGACGTTGTTCAGGCAATCCATTTCACACTGATAGCACAGGACACATTCATCCGGGTACTTCGGATATGCGTGATGGTGCTCCTCGTCCCATTGCCACACGTTCTCCTGACACCTGCGGATGCACCGCCTGCACCCGCAGCAGCGGTCTGTATCCACCACATACCGCACGCTCTGCTGTTGACCTCTGTTTTCTACGACCATTCTTCCTTGCCCCTCCGTTCAAAATAGTTTTGTTTGTGTCTCTCCTTCGGTGTATTTTATCTACTGTAGACGATCCCTGCCGCCGGCAGGAACGTCACAGGATTCATATTGGATCACGGCAAGAAACGAATCCACTTGGTTAACGCTCCCGCGCACATACAGGCACTGTCCCTCTACGGCGTAGCCCAGCGCCACCGTCTGGCCTTCCATCAACTCGTTGATATACTGCATCCAGATGGAGCGCGGTTCATACTGCCCATGGTGACCGCCCGCCCAAAGCTCATCGGCCCATTGCAGATAACAAGTGTTGTTCATATGCCCATTCTCGTCGATTTCATAGGCACAGACTGTCCGTACAAATCGGTTGGGCAGTTCCTCGGGGAACGCCCTGCGCAGGCTGGGGACATCTGCCTCTCCGGATATCACCACCTCCGGCAGAACCGGGATTTCTGCCGCCGTCAGCTTCCGACTGACTCGATCCATGGGCAGAAACAACACCGCGGCACTGACCAGCGTCTCGCCCGTATCGGCGAAAAACGCGTATTTCCGAACGTGCATGGAGCATTTTTTCCGGCCCGGCCAGATCCGCACCAAAAGGTTCTCATCCAAACGGGGCAGCCGCTTGATGTGAATGGAGGTCCACCCGACGACCAAGGCGATATTCTTTTTCTCCACCGTTTCCCTGTCCCAGCCGTACGCCTCCATCTGCCGTTTTACAGCGGCCTCCATCACTTTGGCCAGCACATGGGGTGGCATCCGCCCGGACGAGTCTATGTGACAGTGGGAGACAGTGAGCCTCATCTCCAGCACACCCTCGGGACAGTGCGCCGTGAACGCGGGAAACTGTGCCCGCCCTGTCTCAGTCAAACGCAAAACCGCTCCATACCGGCTTGCCCGTGTACGTCTTGACTTCCTCCACGCCGCTCAGGACACGGATTGCCCCGGATGCCAGCGCCTCGGTCTCGAAGCTGCCCGGATAGACGTAGACGGGGGCGATCCAGCTCAGATCCTTGGTGAGCTGTTCCACCAAGACCTTGTCGTTGGCAAGGCCGCCCGTCATCAGGATGGCGTCCACCTGCCCCCGCAGGGCCCCGGCCATCATGGCGGCCCATTTGACCATCGTATATTCCATGGCATCCAGCGCCAGCTTAGCCCGCTGATCTCCGGCAGGAATCAGTTCGCTGCGGATTTTCCGTACATCGTCGGTACCGCACAGCTGCATGAGCCCGCCCCGGCGGGAGGCAATCTCGTTAATCTCCTCCGGCGTCATGCCCCTTCGGATCAGGGTCATCACATCGTCAATGCACAGATCACCGCTCCGGTTCGGGCAGATCGGACCTTGGCCGTCCCCGATGCGGGTGCTGTCCACAGCTCGCCCCTTCTCGTGGGCGGCGATGCTTGTCCCGCCGCCCATGTGCAGGATCACATAATTGCAGTCCTCATAGCGCTTCTTCATCAGTTCGCTGTGATGAATGGCCACCTGCTTCATATTCAGCGGATGGGCGTGGGAGGGCCGGTACAAATCTCGGATACCGGTCATCCGGGCCACATCGCTCAACTCGTCCGTACTCATGGGATTTACGAAGTAGGCGGGCACATTCAGCTTTGCCGCGATTTTGGCGGCAAGCACGATGCCCAGTGTGGCAGGATGATTGATGCCTTCCACGTCGTGCAGCGCGTGCTCATAGGCGAGGTCGTTGATGAGATATGTACCGCCTGTGCAGGAATGGACGCCTACGCCCCGACCGGATACGGCGTCAATGGATTCCAGTTCGACCTTTGCCTCCCGCAGCATATCCCAAATCATTTGCTCACGCTTGGGTACCTGATCCTCGAAATTCGGGCAGTCCTGAAACATCCCTTTCGGGGTGTCCACGTTCAGATCCAGCAAAATCTCGTCCCCACGGACCAGCCCGAGCTTTGTCCCCGTCGAACCGGGATTCACCGTTAGAATCGTGTAGGCGTTTTTCATCAGCATGTTCCTCCTGTTCCCCTATAAACTTCCACGAATTTTTTGTTGCGAACCAGTTCGTTTTTGAATAATATAATTATAATCGGGTTGTCCCTAAATGCCACATACATAGCTTTTGGAAAAAGCAAACCCGTTTCCTACAAACTTGTACGATGAATGTAGGCAACCGATTTGCTATAATTACAAAAATACGACAGAAAACGGCATGAGAGTTTTCCAGAGGAGGAAGGTTTCATGTGTATTACCGTCAGTTTGCTTCAGAAATTATTCGACGCCCATGATAAAACCGAGCTGTTGGGCGCCCCCCTCGGAGACGACCGCCTGACCCGCTGGGAGATCCTTCGGGAGCAGAATGTCTCTCCGCTACCGGACACGGTGTATATCAGCGACAGCTTGGAGGCGGTTAAGCGGCAGACGCAGAGCGGTTGTGGCCATCTGGTGTTCTGCACCGGCCCCGCATTTGAGAAAGCGCAGTTGCTGAACGCATGGCAGGGCTGCATTTTGTTCATCCAAACAGAACAGACAGGGCGCATCGTCCAAACCATTCGGGAACGCTTTCTCATAGAGGATCAAAAAAGCGCCATGAGCGCTGTGCTTTTGGATGCCTTGACAGGGGGCGCAAGGGTTCAGACGCTGGTGGATGCGGCCTATCCGTTCCTGCGGAACCCTCTCGTGGTTTTCGATTCCTCCTACTGGATCGCTGGCCTTACCAGACAGGCACTTCAGGCCCAAGAAATGCAGGTTACAGATCTGCTGCTTGAAAACGGGGGATTTTCCAGCGGGGATTACACGTTCGCAAATCGCGGGGCACTCCACAGCCGGGTCAAAAAGAGCAAAATTCCGATCATGGCATTCCATGAGCAGATGCAGATCAACCAGCTGCTGGTATCTGTCTGCGCCGAGAAGGATTACGGCCATATCGTGGTCAATGAGTTCGAGCACACCTTTACTGAGATGGACAGGGAACTTCTGATGGTTCTGCGCAGCTATATCTATTTGCAAATGAAACACGATGAGCTTCTGCACAAAAATGGGAAACGGCCGTCTGAGCATTTTATCCTCGATCTGCTGGATGAGGCGGTGGTCGTGAGCGGCGCCTATCAGGCATTTATTTATCAGCTGGACCGCACCTTCCCCGGCAATATGCGCTGCCTTGTTATTTCAACAGAGCTGACGCCGGGCGCTGTCAATATGCTGCAAATACGCAATCAGCTTGAATACCTCTTTGCCAACAGCAGGATTGTCGTTTATGAGAAAAAGCTCCTCGCCTTGGTCCCGGTCATGCCCAACGGCAGGCTTTCGGAAGCATCGCTCAAATCGTTTTGCACGTTCTGTGTGAAAAATAAACTCTATGCCTCCCTCAGCAACCATTTTTCCAATATTATGGAGATCCGTTCCTACTATATTCAGGCACTGAGGGCTTTGGAAGCGGCACGAGCCATTCACGACGTGCCCGGCTGTTACCGATACGAAGATTATTATCTTGTGCATTTGAAAAATTTGTTCCTGCAAAAGGAGCCTCTGGAGGTTTTCCTCTGCCCCACACTGAAATGTCTCTCTGCACACGATCAAAAAAACAACACTGAACTGGCATATACCCTCTATATGTATTATTTGAACGACAGAAATCTAGTCCAAACGGCAAAGGCGATGAATATGCACCGTTCATCCCTCAATTATCGTTTTGAAAAAATCAACGAGCTTTTGGGAGAACTACCTGAATCTGCCACAGAACGGCAGTATTATATCCTTTCGTATCAGTTTCAAAATTCCGCGCTGGAATGTTGAGTAAACATACAGGGGAGCAGGAGGAGATGGCCATGATCAGGGGGATCGGAATTGATACGGTCGTCATCGGAGACGTCGAGGGTCTGTTAAAACGTATGAGCAAAGGCACTCTGTCCAAAGTATTTACCCAGGGAGAATTGTCCGCCGCCCAAGAAAAGGCAGGCCCGGCAGAATATCTTGCCTCCCGATTTGCTGTAAAAGAGGCTGCGTTTAAAGCAATTGCCCCAAGGCTGGCTGACCAGGGATTTGACTACCGCCGAATCGAGACGAGAAACAATGAGGACGGAAGCCCATATATCTATGTTGACAGCTTTCTCCAAGCGATATTGGACTGTGCCGAGATCACATCGCTTTTCGTTTCCATCACAACAACCGGCGGCATGGCCACTGCTTTTGTTGTTGCAGAATCGTGAGTTTATGACCTGACATTAAAATCCTTACCATGCGTGGAAGGTACAATTTTGTGTCAAAAAGAGTCATGCCGTACCTGACCAACTCAGGTACGGCATATTTTTATATGGGAAAGGCGTGACTATATAACGCTTAATCGTGGTCTGGCTGCCAGTATAGCCGTTTTCTTTCAACCTGCTTAAACACACGGCAGAATTGGTCACGCCGTTTCTCAGCAGCCCGTCCAAGAGACCCGTGTAGCCACTCAGCAAGGTTACAGGAGACTTCCGTCCCTTGGCTGCGTGCTGTGTGTCCTCGAAATTGTGCGCCTTCATACGGCGCAGTTTCTGGCGCGAGAGGCCGGTACGCCGGGCCAGCTCCGCGAGATTGACTTTCTCCAGGGAGAACATCTCTCCCTGTTCTGCCATCATCTCTTCAATGGCTTTCGCCACCTCTGGGGTCATAGCCGCTAAATTGGGTTTCTTCATGTTTACTCCTTTCACCGAAGGTTGGCTACACCACCAGTGTAAAGGAGTCTGTGAAAATGTCGATTGGTTATTTTCAGTGGACTAAAATTGGTTGTTTTCGATGGACCCGGAGTGGTTGTTTTCGCCGGACGCTAACACTTATCCAGACTATAAGGCGATTGCAACTATTCGAGATCCTGTTACACATGCAGGAAGTGTCACGCGTTTTATGCTGGAAAGCCACCCTATGGCAAAAGATGCAAATGGAAATCATCAGCTGGATCCATTTTACTGCATGGCATTTGGGACATTTTTGCCGAAGGATTATCTGTTTGCCAATGAACACCCCCTCAAAGAGCATATAAGTGTGATCCGTTTTGAAGATTTGAAACTCAACCCAGAGGCAACTTTAGAGAGTCTTACAGACTTTCTCGACATACCGATGTGCGAAACAATGTACCAGACTATGTTCATCTCCCTGGTCCGCAAATACACCCGCGCCCGCAAATTGACGCCCCGGATGCTCAACGAGCTCATCGAGAAGATCGAAGTGTTCAACGCCGAGAAGGTAGACGGGGTGTGGGAGCAGCGGCTCCGTATCCACTATAACTGCGTAGGAGTTATCGAGATCCCCGACCTCATCCCGCTGCCCGCCCCGGAGGTGTCCGTAAACACAAGAAAGGGCGTAGTCGTCAACTACGCCCCATCCACCATCGCCGGATGAAATCAACAAAAAAAGACGAGTGTTCTTACAGCGTTTCAAATGCTATAAGAACACTCGCCATGGTACGCCCGAAGGGACTCGAACCCCCAGCCTTCAGAACCGGAATCTGACGCTC
>ERZ1643247.853-NODE-853-length-32902-cov-25.384145_pt1 | contig 32902 bp, 27 predicted proteins | sample MGYA00579264_ERZ1643247 | MGnify/ENA primary metagenome ERZ1643247 (study PRJEB29033, sample SAMEA4952262) | chicken gut metagenome | biome: Broiler Chicken; feature: Gastrointestinal Tract; material: Caecum | place: Ireland | collected 2018 | study: Broiler... | reverse complement strand
CACTTGACACAGAAACAAAAAAGGAACAGAATAAAGAACAGAATTTCTACGTTTAAAGTTTTAGATAAAAGGAGTCTTATACTATGGACAATCTGATCTTCAGCCTGAATGCCACTGTTCCCATTTTCCTTCTGATGGTACTGGGATTTATCTTAAATAAACTCGGCCTGATCGACGATGTGTTTGCATCAAAAATGAATAAATTCGTATTCCTCGTTCCGCTGCCGGTCCTGCTGTTTGAGGATCTCTCGACAGTGGATTTCTCTCAGGTATGGAATCTGAAATTCGTTCTGTTCTGTTTTGCCGTTACGCTGATATCTATTATTATTGCGGCGCTGGTGTCCTTTTTATGGAGGGACAAGAGCATACAGGGAGAATTTATTCAGGCATCGTACCGGAGCAGCGCGGCGCTTCTGGGGATTGCGTTTATCCAGAATATATACGGGGATGCGGGGATGGCCCCGCTTATGATCATCGGAAGCGTGCCGCTGTATAATGTCATGGCGGTTGTTGTACTCTCATTCTTTAAGCCGGAGAGAAAGAAGCTGGACAAGGAAGTGTGGCTGATGACGCTTAAAGGAATCATTACAAATCCGATCATCCTCGGTATCGTGGCGGGACTTGTCTGGTCAGCTCTCAAGCTGCCTATGCCGTCCATTCTGGAGAAGACGGTATCGGATATCGGGGCGACGGCTACTCCCCTCGGTCTGATGGCGATGGGCGCAAGCTTCGACCTGAAGAAGGCCTTCGGAAAAGTAAAGCCGGCAGCGACAGCATCTGTTATGAAGCTGGTGCTGTTTGCCGCTTTGTTCCTGCCGCTGGCCGTGTGGATGGGGTTCCGCAGGGAAGAACTGGTGGCAATCCTCGTCATGCTCAGCTCGGCGACGACAGTAAGCTGCTATGTAATGGCGCGCAATATGGGACATGAAGGCGTGTTGACATCCAGTGTGGTCATGCTGACGACATTGTTCAGTGCCTTTACACTGACGGGATGGCTGTACATACTGCGGAGTCTGGGAATGGTGTAAAATCTTCCTTTTTTCCTGTAGTTTCCAGTGCTTTTTCAGCCTCCGCATGTTGACAATTTTCTGTTCGGATTAGTATACTCTTGCCGTGAAATTATTCAACAGACCGGCGCCGGAGAATGATTTCAAAATATGACAAAAACAGGAGAATATTATGAAGAGAAAAATTGTAGCTGCAATGATATGTGCGGCTATGGTGACAGGCACAGTGCCCGGAATGGCTCTGGCGGCAGAAAATCTTACAGATATACAGACAGTACAGACAGCAGAAGAAATATCAGACGAAGAAAAGACCAGTGAAACAGCCGGGGAAGATGAATTACAGGATACAGATGAGATACCTGAAATAGTGCAGAATACAGACAGAATGTCGGAAAACCGGGATACAGAGGGGGCAGAAGACCCGGAGGATGCCGGTGGGTTAAGCCATGAACAGTTGAATGAGGAACCGGGTATCCCTGAACAGAACAGTAAAGTTGAAATAAATACGGCGGAAAACGAGCCGGGTATAACTGACCGGGCGGATGCCGTCATTGACACACAGGAAGAGCTTGAGGCGGCGATCGCTCAGAGCGGCGAGATAGATCTGGGAGATCAGAGGATAGAACTTACCAGTGCGCTTTCTATAAATAATGATGTAGTGATCAAAGGCGGAACGCTTGCAGGAACTGACAGCGTGAGCGGGAACCTTGTCACATTGATGGGAAACAGGATTACTCTCGATAATGTGAAAATACAGACGTCGGCAGGGAATAAGTCGGCGCTGCATGTGTACGGCACAAATCTGACTGTGAACGGGCTTACCATTGACCACAGCAATGCGGCCGGCGGAGCGCCGGTGATTATAAACAACGGTGCAGCGGCAGATTTTAACGGAACGGTGAACCTGACATTGGGAAGTAATTCGTGGTACGGAATCAACGTGGACAATGCAGCGGCTGATTTTTCAGATGCGGTATTGAATGCGACACCGGTTACAGCCACCCAGTCCGTGGTCTGTCTTGAGGGCGGCGCTTCTGCATCCGGGGTTGCGCTTACGGTTGTTGTGACGGAAAATGACGGCGGCGCAAACCACCGGCAGACAGCTTATGTGGCGGATTCCAATCTTTCACAGTTTATCCAGGCAAAAACAGCAGCAGGCGCCGATATCTCTCTTATTGAATTGAATAAGGATGTTACGCTCACTGCTCCGTTATTTTTAAGCGAGGCAATGACCGTGAGAAGTGCTTCGGGAAGTTATAGGATCAATGGCTCTGATGCAATGGGGGCCGAGAACGTGGTGACGATCACATCCGACGGAGTAATGCTCGACGGCATTGGAATCAGGACGGCGCCGGCAAATAAGTCGGCACTCCATGTATATAAAGCCTCTGCGTCACTTAGAAACGTAACTCTGGATAATCAGGAGACCGCAGGCGGGGCAGCCATGATCGTCAATGGTTCAACAGTGAGAGTGGAGGGAACGCTTAATCTTCTCCTCGGTGAGAATTCATGGGGCGGCATCAATGTAGATCCTACAAACGGTGCGGCAGGTGTTACCTTTACAGATGGTTCCAAGGTCACCGCGGCAGGAAGTGACCAGAATGTCATCTATATTGACGATGGAGACGATGCAGATCAGGTGACTATCACAGGTGCGGAGGAAGCAGGGCTTGAACAGGACGCCGAGGGAAATTATATCGTTGCAGGACAGGATACTGATCCGGAACCGGAGCAGCCGGCGGGTGAAGAAGATGCCGGGGACTCTGACGAGGAAAAGCCATCTGCAGAAGATAACAGCCCGGAGAATGAAGAGAAGCCAGAGAATAACGGAACGGGAACAGACGGCACAGCCGGCGGGGATAAAGAGGAGTCCGGCAGGACTGACGCGGAAAATATTCGCAAAGCTCCCCAGACCGGGGATAGCAGCACCGGACTTTATATAGCGCTGACAGCACTTCTCGGATCGGGAACAATGGCAGGGACTGTTCTGAAAAGAAGAAGGAAGACAACAAAATAATAATGGAAATGATACAAGGCGTATCTGAGGTATTATGTACCGTCAGATACGCCTTGTATGATATTAGCCCTGATTATTTCAGTTTCGAGATATAATCCCATGCTTCGGGATCAAATTCTCTGTCCTTATAATAGTATTTTTTGTCATCTTCGGTAATCTGTTTGATCACCCTGCACGGATTTCCCACGGCTACGACCCAGTCCGGAATATCCTTTGTCACCACGCTCCCCGCGCCGATGACGGTATTGCTTCCGATGTGAACGCCGGGCATGATGACCGTGTTGCCGCCGATCCATACATTATCACCGATAGTCACGCTGATGCCGTACTCATACATAGAGTTGCGTGAGACGGGATGGAGCGGATGCCCTGCTGTATAGATGGCCACATTGGGGGCCATCTGGCAGTTGTCGCCGATCTTTACCTTCGCCACATCAATGATCGTACAGTTATAGTTTGCAAAGAAATTTTTGCCTACTTCGATGTGGGAGCCGTAGTCACAGTAAAACGGCGGATTGATAAAAGCCCCGTCCGATTTCCCGAGAAGCTCTTTGACAATTTTACCGATCTCGTCAAAATCGGAACGGTCCACCGTGTTCAGCCGCTGCAGGATCCTGCGGCATACTTTCTGTTCTTCCATTACAGACTCGTCGGAGATGTATGCCATCTCCCGGTCTCTTCTTTCAATATTATCCATTTTTTCCTCCTTTTTGGATATGGGGACGTAGTAAAACCCGGTTTTACTACGTCCCCATATCCGTTTTCGGTTATTTTAATACCCGGCAGTTTTTCTCCATATCGTAATCCTTATGTACTCCGTCATCATCATAGAGTACATATTCGGCTCCTTCATATCCGATCAGCCGGATCGTATCCATATCGATTTCATCTACGTATTCTGCTGCATCAGCGACCGGGATGCATCTGCCGGAGCGGATAAAGAGCGGCACTTCGTTGAGTGCGATGTCCACGTAGTGGATGCCTTTTCCGAGTACTTCTTCCGAGATGCTTCCATCGGGCAGGAATTTGACGAACTTCATCTCTTCCGGCAGGTAAACATATCTGCCTTTCGCATTCTGCTCGTATACCGGCGCGATCATGATCTCATTGCCCAGCATGAGCTGATCCTCGATGCGGCGAGCCATTTTGTCGTCCGGGTATACGAAAGCCAGCGGTTTGAAATACATATCGTCTGTTAAGGCTGCTTTCATGTATTCGCTGTACAGGTAGGGCAGCAGGCGGTATCTGACGCCGACCACGTGACGGAAGTCTTCCGTATTTTCAAACTGGTAGCATTCCTGCTCTCTTGTACCCAGTGCTGTGTGATTTCTCATGAGCGGAGTGAATACGCCCAGCGCGAGGAAACGGAGCAGAAGATCTCTCGTCGTATCGGAACCGAATCCGCCAAGGTCAGCCCCTGCATAAAGGAAACCGCACATATTGAGGGACGGCATCATTTTTAGGTTGAGCAGGATATGTGACCACCAGGAACGGTTGTCGCCTGTCCAGATGCCGCCGTAACGGTGCATCCCGATGTAGGAAGAGCGGGAGAACATCAGGAAACGTTTGGCCGGATCAATGCGCTCAAATGCCTCTCCCGCGGCTCTCGTCATGTTGAATCCGAACAGGTTGTGCACCTTGTCATGACGGATCATCTGTCCGTTTACATTATGGTAGAATCTCTGATAATCCTCCTGACTGTTTGCGAGGCTTCCCAGCTTGTCGCCGAGCTGCCATACGCCGACGTCCTCTTTAGCTTCCTCTGCCTTTTCGCTTCCGTCCCAGTTGCTTGTTCCGGTATCTGCGAATTGCCGCGCCAGCTCTCTTGCTTCTTCAAGTCCTTCTTTTGAGTAGAAGATGGCAGGCTCGTTCATATCGTTCCAGAAACCTTCGATGCCCTGATCTGTGAGAAAACGGTATTTGTCTCCAAACCATTTCCTTGCCTCGGGATTCAGCACGTCCGGAAAATGAGTATCTCCCGGCCAGACTGCCGCCACAAAGTCGCTTCCGTCCTCTCTCTGGCAGAAGTAGCGGTTTTTTACTCCTTCTTCGTAGACATCGTATCCGTCCTCAATCTTTACGCCTGCGTCGATGATCGGAACGAGGCGGATATGCTGATCTTTCATTTCCTGGACAAATGCAGGAAAATCTTTGAAACCATCGTTCACGGTAAAGTCTTTGTAGGAATCCATGTAATCGATATCCATATAGATCATATCCAGCGGAATATGGTTCTCGCGGTAGCCCTGTGCGACCTTTTCAAAATCTTCTTTTGTCTTGTAGCCCCAGCGGCTCTGGCCGTAGCCGAATGCGAATTTCGGCGGGATATAGCTGTGGCCGATCATGCCGCGGAACTGTTTTACGATATCGTACGGAGAGTCCCCGTCGATGACGTACAGTGCAAGGTCTGCGTCCGCGCAGGAGACTTTCAGCGTGTCCATGCGGGTATAGCCGATGTCAAATGTGAGCTTTGACGGATAGTCAAAGAAGAGTCCGAAACTTTTCTCTCCGGCAATGATGATGAAGTTGTGTGCGCCGTACAGAGAACGTTTGTCTTCTGTGTGGTTCGGATCATCCGTGCAGTCGCTGATATAGCAGTAGCCGCGCTTGTTGATTCCGCGGTTGGCCTCGCCCAGCCCGTAGACGATGTCATCCTCGTCCATAATATAAGTGAAAGAAAAACCGTCCTGCGTGTCGATGACGCCGTATGCAGGTGTGCCGTCTGTCTGTGCGATGTCAGTCACGACAGCCTCCGTCTCAAAAGGTGTTCCATAGATGTATTTGCGGATCATGTCATTTCCTCCTTTGATCTTATGAATCGTAACAGTTCAGCCCGCGCCATTCGCAAAACCGCACTGCGTGCTTACTGCGGCTGCTGCCGCTGTTTTGCTCATATACTGGCGCTCAGCTCATCTGTTTATCAGGAGCCGGATTTTTATGCAAGCATAAATCCGTCTTCTGATAATCAGATGACTGAACTGTTAGTATACATTGTATTATAATGCCTGGGTCAGAATAAGACTTGCAGTATTCTGCAAAGTTATAACATAAAAATGCTTTTTCAACTGACGTCTAACTGGCGCGGCGTATTGATTTACTCTCTTCCGTATACTAGAATCTAATTAAGACCCGAGAACAGACGAGGAGTGATATATATGAAACAGCTGTATACCAGATGGGGAAGAGAACTTGATCCGCAGAATGTCCTTCCGGAGTATCCCCGCCCGCTGCTGAAGCGCGGCAGTTACATCAATCTGAACGGATACTGGGATTATGCATTTACAAAAGATTTTAAAAAGCCGGATCAGTATGACGGGCAGATCCTTGTCCCGTTTTCGCCGGAGGCAGTGCTCTCCGGCGTATCCCGGCAGCTGCAGCCGGACGAGTATCTATGGTACTGGCGAACATTTACGCTTGAAAAATGGGACGGCAGGCAGGACGGCAGACGTCTGATTCTGCATTTCGGGGCAGTAGATCAGGCATGTGCTGTCTATGTAAACGGCCGGAAAGCGGCCCGGCATACGGGAGGATACCTGCCTTTTGAGGCGGATATCACTGCGCTGGTCCGTGACGGCGGGAATGAACTGACCGTTGTGGTAAAGGACCTGAGCGATACTTCTTACCATGCCAGAGGCAAACAGCGTCTGGAACGGGGAGGCATGTTTTATACTGCCCAGAGCGGGATATGGCAGACTGTCTGGATGGAGATAGTGCCGGAAAATTATATTACGAGCATCGAGGTCGAACCTGATCTTGAGAAAAGGGCAGTGCGGATCCGGGTTTCAGTGGCGGGAAGCTGCGAAAATGGGACAACGGAGAGTAAAATATGTGGAAAACGGGCGGCAGACTGTCAGACAGGACAGCCGGTGACGATACAGATCCGGTATCCGGGTCTGTATATGGACAGGAACGATAGAGCAGAAGTCCCGGATATAAATCCGGCGGCAAATCAGCAGATGTGCAGCATTTCCGGCATTACAGGTGACTGGATTGAGATTCCGGTTCCGGATATCAGGCCATGGACATGCGAGACGCCGTATCTTTACTTTTTTACGGTGACGATGGGAGAAGACCGGGCGGAGAGTTATTTTGCCATGAGGAAGTTCTCGATCGAGAAGGATGAAAAGGGAATCCCGCGCATCTGCCTGAACGGGAAAGAACAATTCCAGAACGGCGTTCTGGATCAGGGGTACTGGCCGGACGGTCTGTACACGGCACCGTCGGATGAGGCAATGATCTTCGACATTACAGAAATGAAAAAGAGCGGATTTAACATGGTGCGAAAGCACATCAAGATCGAACCGCAGCGGTGGTACTGGCACTGTGACCGGCTGGGGCTGGCAGTGTGGCAGGATATGGTAAACGGCGGAGAAGCCTACAGGTACTGGTTTGTAACGTATCTGGCCACGGTGATGTCATGGCGGGGCATTACGATAAAGGATGATCATCCGTGGCTGCTTGCAAGAAGAGACAAGGCTGGAAGGGCGGAGTTTGTCCGTGAGATGAAAGAGACGATCCGTCTTCTGAAAGGCCATCCGAGCATCTGCACATGGGTGATCTTTAATGAGGGCTGGGGACAGTTTAGGACAGAAGAACTTACACGGATAGCAAAGGAAGAAGATCCGGCAAGGATTATCGATGCGGCAAGCGGTTGGTTTGATCAGGGCTGCGGCGACCTGCAGAGTGTCCATAATTATTTCTTCAAATTAAAAGTACATCCCGAGAAAGAGCGCGCCGCTGTGCTCTCCGAGATCGGCGGGCATACTTACCGGGAGTCCGGGCACAGTGCATGTGAAGAGCTGTACGGTTACGGGGCATGCAAAGATAAGGAAGCCCTGGGGAAAGCGTACCGGGAGCTGATGGGAAAAGTGCAGGCGCTCATCCCGCAGGGGCTGTGTGCCAGCGTATATACCCAGTGGACGGATATTGAGGAAGAAATCAACGGGGTATATACATGGGACCGGGAAATCAAAAAAATCATCTGATTTTTGTCTGGTTTGAGAGTGTGGCCGGATTACTGTACCAGCGTCCAGATCCAGTAGATAAATCCCAGTATCCAGCTTGTAAAGATACCATAGAGGATCACGGGACCGGCGATGGTGAAGATCTTGCAGCCGATACCGAACACCTGCCCCTCTTTCTTATATTCAATGGCGGGAGCTGCCACCGAGTTGGCGAATCCGGTGATGGGGACGAGTGCTCCTGCGCCTCCCCATTTCGCCAGCCGGGGATAGATTCCGGTCCCGGTGAGCAGTACACTGATCAGGACGAGCATCAGGGAAGTCCAGCTGCTGCACTCATCGGTGGTCAGGGAACGGAACTCACAGTAGTGATAAATGATCTGCCCGAGTGTGCAGATTGCTCCGCCCAGCAGAAATGCCTTGAACATGTTCAGCCAGACATTGTGTCGGGGTGTTTTTTCATTGACATATTTTTCGTATTCTTTTTCTTTCTTTAATTGCTGTATCTTGTCCATAGGAAGATCTCCTTTACTGCCGGTTTCAGCCGGCGTTTCTTATATCGTGCCTTACTTAGTATTCGGATTTCTTATTCCGAATATACATATAAAATGTTCAGCGGTCCTGTTATGTAAGAAAAATGTGCATATTTTACAGAGCAGTGCAGATAATATTGGTAAACCAAATCGAATCAGAGAAATGAGGTTATCAGTATGAACCGGATAATAAAAGGAAAACAGAGCCTGCTCTTCGAAAATGCGCCCTATATCGTAAGTGCCGCGTCCGTGACAGGCAGTAAGGAGGCGGAAGGCCCGCTGGGGAAACTTTTTGATATGACAAACGAGGACGATCTGTTCGGCGCGCAGACTTGGGAAGAGGCAGAGAGCACCATGCAGAAAGAAGCATGTGTGCTTGCTCTGGGAAAGGCACATGTGAAAGCAAATGAGATCCGCTATCTTTTCGGAGGTGACCTTCTGCGTCAGGGAATTGCCACTTCCATGGGGGTGGAGGGACTTCAGATTCCGATGTTCGGACTGTATGGAGCATGTTCTACATCAGGGGAAGCCCTTGCACTGGCAGGAATGAGCGCGGCGGCAGGATATGGGAAATATATGCTGGCAGTCACTTCCAGTCATTTCGGGAGTGCAGAGAAAGAGTTCCGTTTTCCTCTCGGATATGCAAACCAGCGTCCGTTGTCCGCACACTGGACAGTGACCGGGAGCGGAGCTTTTCTCGTGCGGGCGGCGGAACCGGAAGGAGATACAGAAGATGCTGCAGAGGATGATGTCAGCACGACACATGTGTCACACGTTCGCATCGCGGGAGTGACTGTAGGGAAGATAGTAGACTATGGTCTGAAAGATTCCCAGAATATGGGGGCCTGCATGGCTCCCGCGGCAATGGATACTATTGTGCGGAATTTTGAGGACATGGGGAGAAGTGAGCGGGATTATGACCGTATTATCACGGGAGATCTGGGGTATGTGGGACAGTCTATCCTGTTCGATCTGGTCAGAGAAAAAGGCTATGATATAAGCAAGAGACATCTTGACTGCGGAATGACTATTTATGACCGTGAGGCTCAGGATACTCATGCGGGAGGAAGCGGGTGCGGGTGTGCCGCAGTCACGCTGGCATCTTTTATCATACCGAAGATTGAAAAGGGAGAGTGGAAGCGCGTACTTTTTGTCCCCACAGGCGCGCTGATGTCAACAGTCAGTTTCAATGAGGGAGCCAGCATACCGGGAATTGCACACGGAATTGTGCTGGAATACTGCCCGTAATAGTAGTAGGAGGAGATATAATTATGGAATATATTACAGCATTTGTAATAGGCGGCCTGATCTGCTCCATAGTGCAGATCCTGCTGGACCGGACAAAATTGATGCCCGGAAGAGTTATGGTACTTCTTGTATGCACGGGAGCGCTGCTCGGATTCTGCGGGATATATAAGCCGTTTCAGGAATTTGCCGGTTCAGGCGCAAGTGTACCGCTGCTTGGATTTGGAAATGTACTGTGGCAGGGTGTGAAAGAGGCTGTTGATGAAAACGGATTTATCGGTATCTTCATGGGCGGATTCAAGGCGGGCGCCGTCGGACTATCGGCAGCTCTGATCTTCGGATATGTCGCGTCCTTTATCTTTGATCCGAAAATGAAGAAATAGCAGAAGAAAGTAAATGTTGACAGTACAAATAGGCAATGGTATGATAAATTCTGTATTTGTAGATGTTTAGGAGATTATCAGAATCAGACGCAGTAGAGGGAATAGGATTTCTCGGAAGAACGGGAAAAAGTTTTATTCCCTTTTTTTAATGGAACATATACTGCATCAGATGTTAAGACAAAAGGAGGCATAATAAGATATGTGTGGAATTGTCGGATATGTAGGAGAAGAGCAGGCGGCACCGATCCTTCTTGAAGGATTGTCAAAGCTGGAATACAGAGGATATGATTCTGCGGGAATCGCAGTCCGTAATGAGACATCGGGAGATATTTCCATTGTAAAAGCGAAGGGACGTCTCAAGATCCTTTCGGAAAAGACAGATAATGGCAGAAGTGTGCACGGAACCTGTGGTATCGGGCATACCCGCTGGGCGACACACGGGGAGCCGTCGGAAAATAACGCACATCCTCACTGTACAGACGACAGGTCTGTCGTTCTGGTACATAACGGTATTATAGAGAATTATCAGGAGCTGAAAGACAAACTGGTTAAATCGGGATACACGTTCTATTCACAGACAGATACGGAAATTGCCGTGAAACTGGTTGACTATTACTATAAGAAGACAGGAACTCCGCTGGAGGCGCTCACCAGAAGTATGCTTCGTATCAGAGGCTCTTATGCGTTCGGCGTGATGTTCCATGATTATCCGGGACGGCTTTACGCGGCGAGAAAGGACAGTCCGCTGATCATCGGCAGAAGCAGCACAGGAAGTCTTATGGCTTCCGATGTGCCGGCAATCCTTGACAAGACAAGAAACGTATACTATATCGACAATATGGAGATTGCGGAGCTGACCGGAGACGAGGTTCATTTTTACAATATCGACCGGGAAGAAATCCAGAAAGAAGTCGTAGAGATTAAATGGGATGCGGAGTCTGCGGAAAAGGGCGGATATGAGCATTTTATGCTCAAAGAGATCCACGAGCAGCCCAAAGCTGTTCAGGATATGATCGGCGCTTATGTGAAGGATGGCGAGATTGATTTCTCTGAAGTGGGACTGACAGATGATACACTTAAAGATATTGAAAGAATCTATATTGTTGCCTGTGGATCCGCCTACCATGTAGGTATGGCCGGTAAATATGTGCTGGAGGATCTCGCGCAGGTACCGGTAGAAGTGGATCTGGCGTCAGAGTTCCGCTACCGTAATCCGATCATTGTTCCGAATTCTCTGGTCATCATAGTGTCCCAGTCCGGCGAGACGGCGGACAGCCTCGCCGCCCTGCGCCTGATGAAGGACCGGGATGTGCCGGTGCTTGGTATTGTAAATGTAGTCGGCTCCAGTATTGCCCGTGAAAGCGATTATACGCTTTACACATATGCGGGACCGGAGATATCCGTGGCTACTACGAAAGCATACAGCACCCAGCTTATCGCCATGTATCTGATAGCCATCCAGTCTGCGAAGGTAAGGGGCAGGATTGATGAGACGAGATATACAGAGCTTCTCACAGAGATGGAAACTCTGCCGGCAAAAATCCAGAAAACACTTGATGATAAAGAACGTATCCAGTGGTTCGCAAGCAAATATGCGAATGCGCATGACATCTTCTTCATCGGCAGGGGTCTTGATTATGCGATCAGCCTGGAAGGCAGTCTGAAGATGAAGGAGATCAGCTATATTCATTCCGAGGCATATGCCGCGGGTGAACTGAAACACGGCCCGATCAGCCTTGTAGAGAACGGAATTCTCGTAGTCGGAGTGCTTACACAGAATGCACTTTTCGAGAAGACGCTCAGCAATATGGTGGAAGTCAAGAGCCGTGGAGCTTATCTGATGGGGCTTACAACATATGGCAACTATAATATAGAAGACACTGCTGATTTTTCGGTCTATGTGCCCAAGACAGAAGAGTACTTTACCACAAGTCTTGCGATCGTACCGCTGCAGCTGATGGGATACTATGTCAGTGTGGCGAAAGGTCTTGATGTGGATAAGCCGAGAAATCTGGCGAAGTCAGTGACGGTGGAATAGAGAATACGTAAAAAGTAACAGTACAGAGGAGATATCTCTTAATAATTTGATATTTTGGTTTACTTATTAACATTTGTAAATGACAAGACTTTTTGATTTATCTATAATTATAAGGATATTTCAAAATAAGGGGATTGTCTATGAAAGCGTATGATTTTTACCAGAATGTTTTCCAATTGAAAGACAAAGAACTTATACAAGAACTTTCTGATGAAACAAAAAGCAAATGTATGAAAAAAGGTGAATACGTAGTTCGCACTGGCGAAATACTGAATGAACTCTATTTTATGGAAAAGGGAATTTCAAGAGGATATTTTCTTGATATAAATGGCAAAGATGTAACAGACTGTTTTAGCTTCAGTTGTGGATCTATTGTAATGCCGTTTTGTCAGTTGGAAATGGACATTCCGGCACCGATGACAATTGAAGTGTTGGAAGATGCTGTGTTTTTCTGCATTCCAATTGCTGTTGTGATTGAACTGCAGAAAAAATATTCCGAAGTTACAAGGCTTTATAATCAACTGCTGATTAAGGCATTCAATGAACATTGGAGATTAAAACAAATATTGAATTCATATACAGCACTACAGAGGTATCAATGGTTTTTGAAGGAGTATCCTGGACTGATTGACAAGGTAAGCAATAAGTATGTTGCTTCTTTTTTAGGGATGACGCCTGTGACGCTGAGCCGTTTGCGAAGGACACTCAAGGAGAATTGAAATCAGGAATTCAGTATTTGCAGGTATATTGTATACAGACCTCAGCCACTTTCATTGCGATTTGTGCCTGAGCAAAGCGAAAGGAATGTAAGTAAGTGAAAATACAAATTGTGAATAGGCTTCAGGAGAACACAGATGAAGCGAATGGTTGATATGCACTGTCACATACTCCCGGAAGTAGATGACGGGGCACGAAGTATAGAAGAAACCCGTCAAATGTTGCAGAAGGCGTATGAAGATGGCATACGCTATATTATTGCGACCCCGCATTACCATCCGAGAAGAGGCAGAAAGTCTCCAACAGAACTTCGCAGACAATTGAAACTTGTCCGCGAAGAGGCAGTACGGATCAGTGATAAACTCAGGGTGTATCTTGGGGCAGAGATTTATTTCGGGCAGGATATACCTGAAAAACTTAGAGAAGAGAGAATCCTCACGATGAATAGAACAAACTATGTGCTTGTCGAGTTTTCGCCGGGGGATACATTTGAGTATATCTGCCAGGGTATCCAGCAGATACAGTTAAAAGGGTATAAAGTGATTCTTGCACATATCGAACGATATCAGTGCATATATAAAGCTATTGAAAATGCAGAACATCTAAAGCATATGGGCGTGTATATACAAGTCAATGCAGGCAGCATTACCGGGGAGGCAGGCTGGAAAACAAAACGTCTGGCTAGACAGCTGTTGGACCGGCGTCTTGTATTCTGCGTGGGAACGGACGCTCATGACCCGAAGAGACGCCGGCCGCGGATGAAAAAAGCGGTGGAATATGTAGAGCAGAAGTGTGGAGAAGATTATGCGAGGAGGATATTCTTCAGCAATCCTAGGATTATGCTGAGGAAGAAGAGAAAGAACAATGAATCAGGAAAGAATAATGGAAATAGACAATGATGAACTGACGATCGATCTGGGAGAGCTGTTCAACGTGTTATGGAGAAAATGCTATATTATCATACTGGCAGGAATTTTGACTGCATTTGCTGCATTTGCTGCGACACAGCTGCTAATTACGCCAAAGTATACATCTACGACCAGCATGTATATGCTGACGGGAAGCGGTGAGACAGGTCTTACTTATAATGATCTTCAGACCGGTACCCAGCTAACGCAGGACTACATGGAGCTCACCAAGAGCCGTACCGTACTGGAGAAAGTTATCTCGACACTTAATCTCGATATGACAGTGGAAGAACTGAATAGCAGCGTTACTACAGCTAATACGGAGAATACCCGGATCATGACAATTGAAGTGGAGAATGAAGATCCGGAGCTGGCGCGGGATATAGCGGATACTCTCCGCGAAGCTGCCAGCAATAAGATAGAGGAGATTATGAATATCGATGCGGTCAATACGATTGAAGATGCGAACCTTCCCACCAGCCCGTCATCCCCGTCAGTGATGAAAAACACGGCAATTGGCGCTATACTCGGTATTCTGATTTCAGCCGGAATTATTATTCTTCTCTTTATGATGGATGACACGATCAAGACTCCGGAGGATGTGGAGAATTATCTCGGATTAAATGTGCTGACCTCCATTCCGATTCAGGAGGGCGAGGAGAAAGTCAAGAAATCAAAGAAACATTCTACAAGAAGAACGGCAAAACGGGCGAAGCGTTAGGAGGAAATAGAAATGCAGAATATCGTAATAAGAAGTCTTCATAAAGATTACAGGACGAATGAAGCATATAAAACGCTTCGGACGAACATTGAATTTTCAGGAGCTGACAATAAGGCTATTGTCCTTACAAGCAGCACCCCTGACGAAGGAAAAAGTACTGTGTCACTGGGGCTTGCCGCAGCACTTGCGGAAGGGGGGAAGCGTGTTCTTTTCGTTGACGCTGACCTGAGAAAATCTGTCCTTATGGGGAGACATCGCGTGACACAGGAAGTGAAAGGTCTTAGCCATTATCTCTCTGGGCAGGCTGTGCTTGACGATGTCATATGCAGTACACAGGAGGAAGGACTCCATGTCATTTTTGCTGGAATCGTACCGCCGAATCCGTCAGAACTGCTGGGACAGGACAAATTTGCGCATATGATAGAGAAAGCAAAGAAAGAATATGATTATGTCATTATCGATGCACCGCCGCTGGGAAGTGTGATCGACGCAGCAGTGATCGCAAAAGTTTGTGATGCCTCAGTGCTGGTTATCGCTGTAAATACAGTCAGTTATAAATTCGTGAGGACAGTCAAAGAACAGATGGAGAAGACTGGATGTCCTATACTGGGGGTTGTACTTAATAAGGTTAACATGAAGCAAAACAAGTACTATGGAAAATATTATGGCAATTACGGTAGTAAATAATAAATACGCGAGTGGAAGTATATGACGAAATATCAGATACAGTAAAGGAGACAAATACCAATGAGTACACACAGACATTCCCGCAGAAGAAACAGACATCATTCTCATGGGAAGAAAAGTACTGCAGTAACAAGAAATTTACCCGGAAAACTGATTACACTTGTACAGCTGCTGCTGACTGTAGTGTTTATCGCAGTTCTGTGGAATAGCGGGATGGTGCCGGGAAGATACCTTGGAGCGCTTTTTGCGGTGTTGATCATATTATTCGGACTCTTGTTCGGACTTCAGTTTCTTAAAAATAAGATCTATATATTGGGAACTCTTCTGAGCATCCTGATCAGTATTGCTCTGGGATTTGGAACTTACTATTTGGTGCAGGCAAATCAGATGCTGGCTGATGTGGGCGGCGCCACCTACAAAACCGACAACATGATTGTTGTTGTAAGAACGGATGATCCTGCTGAAAATATACTGGATGCGAAAGACTATAAATTTGGTATTCAGACTTCCCTGGATCAGGAGAATAACCAGAAGATGCTGGAGGATATTGAGACTGTGATCGGACAGAGCCCGGATGTGGATGAGTATAATACCGTTCAGGAGGAAGCACAGGCTCTTCTGGACGGCAGAATAGGGGCAGCTGTCTATAATGAAGCGTTTACTGGAATTATTGAGGATAATATCGACGATTATTCTGATCAGGTACGGATATTGTACCAGTATGGAATTGAGACAGAAATCGCACAGGAAGAGAAAAAAGATGTGGATCAGCCATTCAATATCTACATCAGTGGTATCGATGTAGCTGGTGATATCACGACGAACAGCCGGAGCGATGTGAATATCATCATGACAGTGAATCCGACTACTCACAAGATCCTTCTGACGACGACGCCGAGAGATTATTATGTGACGATTCCGGGGATATCCGGAGAGCAGAGAGATAAACTTACTCACGCAGGAATCTACGGCGTGGATGTGTCCATGTCTACGCTGGAAAATGTCTACGGAATCGATATTTCGTATTATGCAAGAGTAAATTTTACATCTTTAATTAGGATTGTAGATGCGCTGGGTGGAATCGACGTCTATTCGGAATATGCATTTGAAGGAAGAGGACATCAGTTCAAAGAAGGCATGAATCATATGGACGGAGAGGCTGCACTGGCATTCTCCCGTGAAAGATACAGCTTTAAAAGCGGGGATAACCAGAGAGGAAAGAATCAGGAGGCGGTGCTGACTGCGATTTTGAAAAAAGCTATGAGCCCGGCACTCCTTTCCAATGCAAGTGAACTTATCACGAGTGTAAGTGACTGTGTAGAGACAAACATGACAAGAACTGAGATGGCGAAGTTTATTAATATGCAGCTTTCGGACGGAGCAAGCTGGGAAATCGAGTCTACAGCGGCCGTTGGTACCGGTGACAGTCAGGCCTGCTATTCCTCCGGATCACAACTGCTGTATGTGATGTGGCCGGATGAGGCGTCTGTCGCTGAAATCAGTGAGAAGATGAAGCAGGTAATGAACGGAAAATAACGAGGATATTGCTGTCTGTAAAGAGAAATAAAAGGAACTAAGGGGATAGAGTATAAGATGTACAGTAAAAGTGACAGTAAGTGGCTGAAACACTGGGACTTTATCATATTGGATCTGATTATGCTGCAGATCGCATATGTGCTGAGCTACATGATACGCATGGGAGGAGCGGTAAGTCCGTATCATAACAAACTGTATCTGATGATAGGGATTGTCATATGCCTGGCGGATATATGTGTTGCTTTTTTTACAGAGCCTTACCATGGTATCATGCGTCGAGGGTATTTTATCGAATTTAATAATGTCATAAAACATGTATTCTTTGTGTCAGTGCTGGAAGTGCTCTTCCTGTTCCTCAGCCAGAACGGAACGGCATTCTCCAGATTGTCTTTCGTATGGTTTATACTGATCGCTTTCGTTCTCATTTATCTGGAGAGAATCATATGGAAAAAATATCTGATTACCCATAAAAGACTTTTCTATGCGAAAACAAAGATGCTTCTTCTGACAACAAGAGACAAGGCAGACTCTGTCGTGGATATGCTGAAAGAAAATAGCTTTAATGAGCTAGAGATTGCAAGCATTGCATATGCGGGGGACAGCCCGGAAGAAGGAGAAACAGTGCAGGGTATACCGGTAGTATGCAGCGCGGAAAATCTTCCGGAGTATCTTCAGACTAAATGGGTTGATGCGCTCTTTGTTAGAACAGGGAATACAGAGAATATTCCCAAAGGAGTTCTGGAAAAGTGTGTTGATATGGGTATCACGGTACATAATTGTTTAGATGATATTACGGAATGGACAGGTAATCAATACATAAACAGAATGGGCGGATACACTGTGCTTACTACCAGTGTGAGGGTTGTATCTGCCATGCAGATGCTGATTAAGAGAATATTTGATATCGTTGGAGGTCTGGTGGGGGTGATACTCACAGGTATCATCACACTCTTCCTGGGACCGGCGATTTATGCTGCTTCTCCAGGACCGATCTTCTTCTCGCAGGTACGTATTGGCAAGAACGGAAAACGGTTCAGGATTTATAAGTTCCGCAGTATGTATATGGATGCGGAAGAGAGAAAGAAAGAGCTGATGGATAAGAACGAGATGAACGGGCTGATGTTCAAGATGGAGGCGGACCCGAGGATCATCGGGAGCGGACCGGACGGGACACGTCATGGGCTGGGATGGTTCATACGTAAGACATCACTGGATGAATTCCCACAGTTCTGGAATGTCCTCAAAGGAGATATGAGCCTGGTCGGGACAAGACCTCCGACAGAAGATGAGTGGGCACAGTACAAGCCATATCATAGAGCGAGACTTGCCGTAAAGCCTGGACTTACAGGGGTATGGCAGGCGAATGGCAGAAGTAATATTACAGATTTCGAAGAAGTAGTGAAAATGGATATGGAGTATGTGAGGAAGTGGGATATCGGAATGGATATCAAGATTATATTGAAGACGGTGCTAGTAGTGCTGGGTGGGGTAGGGTCAAAATAAGGAGTACTTAAGTCGTGAAAAATAAGCTTAGAATTGCAATGCTCGGCCACAAACGTATTCCATCGCGTGAAGGTGGAATTGAAATTGTGGTAGAGGAATTGTCTACACGTATGGTCAAGCTTGGACATCAGGTTACGTGTTATAACCGCAAAGGCCATCACGTAAGTGGCTCAGAATATGATAGCAATCAATTATCAGAATATAAAGGTGTAAAACTGAAACCAGTATGGACGCTTGATAAAAAGGGCCTTGCAGCCATGACATCGTCTATGAGTGCATCCATTAAAGCGGCATTCAGTAAATATGATGTAGTTCATTTTCATGCTGAAGGTCCATGTGCGATGCTGTGGATTCCCAAACTGTTGGGAAAACGATGCGTTGCAACAGTACATGGAATCGATTGGCAAAGAGCTAAGTGGGGCGGCTTTGCCAGTAAATATATCAAGTTTGGGGAGAAAGTCGCAGTCAAGTATGCAGACGAGATTATCGTGTTGAGTAAGGGCGTGCAAGAGTATTTTCAGCATACATATAATCGATCTACAAAATTTATTCCTAACGGTGTAAACCGTCCAGTCCTTCGTAGTCCACAACTGATTAAAGAGAGGTTTGGTCTGGAGAAGGACTCTTACATTCTCTTTTTGGGACGTATTGTACCTGAAAAGGGACTTCGATATTTGATAGAAGCATTTAAGCAACTAAATACCGATAAAAAGCTTGTCATTGCAGGTGGGGCGAGCGACACCAATGATTTTATGAATGAAATCAAAAATATGGCAAAAGGAGACAACAGAATCATCTTTACAGGCTTTGTGCAGGGAGAGTTGCTGGATGAACTTTATAGCAACTCTTATATATATGCTCTTCCAAGCGATTTGGAAGGTATGCCATTAAGTTTGCTAGAAGCTATGAGTTATGGAAACTGTTGCCTTGTATCGGACATAGCTGAATGTGCTGAAGTGGTTGAGGATAAAGCTGTAACGTTTAGAAAAAGTGATGTTTTGGAATTAAAGGAAAAGCTACAGTGGTTATGTGATCATCCAGAAGAAGTTCAAAAGTATAAAATGGATGCAGCTGATTTTATTTGCAAAAAATATAATTGGGACGATGTAGTCAAGAGAACAATAGCTTTATACCGTTAGAACAGTAATTTACGAAAAATTGAGGAAGGTAAAAAGATGAGGATATTGATGATCAACAAGTTTCTTTATCCGAATGGTGGTAGTGAAACTTATATATTTAAATTGGGTGATTCATTAAAAAGCCAAGGACATGAAGTCCAGTATTTTGGCATGGAGCATGAGGGACGCTGTGTGGGAAATGCTGTCAATGCATATACTTCTGATATGGATTTCCATGGCGGCTCTAAACTGGCGAAATTGTCGTATCCTCTTAAAACCATATATTCCTCTGAGGCAAGAAAGAAATTGAGACTAGTTTTGGAGGATTTCAAACCAGATGTCTGCCATATTAACAATTTTAATTACCAATTAACCCCTAGTATCATTCTGGAAATTCAAAAATGGCGCAAAGAAGGAAATAAATGTCGGATTATCTTTACTGCGCATGATTATCAACTAATATGTCCGAATCATATGTGTAATAACCCAAACAATGGTGAGAATTGCGAAAAGTGTTTGGGAGGTCACTTTTTAAACTGCACAAAAGGTAAATGTATTCACGGTAGTATGGCAAAGTCAGCTATCGGAACCATGGAGGCTACATTCTGGAAACTGAATGGTGCTTACAAATATATCGATACTATGATCTGCTGTTCAAAATTCTTAAAGACCAAGATGGATAGCAATCCAATGTTTGCCAAGAAGACTGTAGCGATGCACAACTTTGTGGACAGGGTGGAATGGAAGGAAACGGAAAAGAAAGATTATATCCTTTATTTTGGTCGCTTTTCCAAGGAAAAAGGGATCGATACATTGTTGAAGGTCTGCAGAGAGCTCCCAGATGTGCAATTTATTTTTGCCGGTACTGGGCCTTTAGAGAATGAAATCAATGGTATTCCTAATATAAAAAATGTTGGATTCCAGAGGGGCGAAGCGCTGGAAACCCTCATTCGTGAAGCTAGGTTTAGTATATACCCATCTGAGTGGTATGAGAACTGTCCATTTTCCGTGATGGAAAGCCAGATGTACGGTACACCGGTATTGGGTTCAGATATCGGGGGTATTCCTGAATTGATTCAGGTTGGAAAGACCGGTGAGCTGTTTGAGAGTGGCGATGCTGTCGAATTGAAGAAAAAAATTCAGAAGTTGTGGAATGATAAAACATTGACTGATTTGTATAGCCGCAATTGTAAAGATATTCAGTTTGATGATATTGAGGCATATACAAAGAAACTGATGCTCATTTATAAAGGAAAGAGAAAATCTGTAGGAACTGTTGTAAAAGGAGATAAAACTATGGCCAAGAAAAATAGCGGAGAGAAAAAACTGAATGGAACAGTTATTGTAACATATCGTTGCAATGCCCGTTGCTCTATGTGTAACCGATATAAGGCTCCGTCCAAGCCGGAGGAAGAAATTTCTATAGAGACAATCCGGAAACTGCCCAGGATGTATTTTACAAATATCACTGGTGGAGAGCCGTTTATCAGGACAGACTTGAAAGATATTGTCCGGGAACTGTACAAGAAGTCTGATCGTATTGTTATCTCTACAAACGGTTTCTTTACAGATCGTATTGTAGATCTTTGTAAAGAGTTCCCTCAGATTGGTATTCGTATTTCCATTGAAGGTCTAGAAAAGACAAACAATGAAATTCGCGGCCTGGAGAATGGCTTTCAGAGGGGGTATAAGACATTAAAGACCCTGCGGAAGATGGGCATGAAGGACGTTGGATTCGGTATGACGGTTCAGGATAAGAACGCTCCGGATTTAGTCCCTCTTTATGAAATTAGTAATAAGATGGGAATGGAGTTTGCTACAGCGTCTCTTCATAATAGTTTTTATTTTGTGGAAGCTAAGAACATCATCCAAGATCGCCCAATGGTAGCTAAAAACTTTGAAAATCTTATTAATGAGCTGCTGCGTAGTAACAGCCCGAAGAAATGGTTCCGGGCCTATTTCAATCATGGTCTGATTAACTATATTTATGGACAGAAGCGTCTGTTGCCCTGCGATATGAGCTTTGATACTTTCTTTATTGATCCGTACGGGGATGTAATGCCATGTAATGGCACCAAGGATAAGGAAGTTATGGGCAATTTGAACACGCAGACCTGGAACGAGTTGTGGAATAGTCCTGAAGCAGAAAAAGTCCGCAGAAAGGTGCGCCATTGCGACAGGAACTGCTGGATGATCGGCAGTGTAAGTCCGGCAATGCATAAATATATCTGGGTGCCGGCCTGGTGGGTGTTGCGTCACAAGTTCAAAGCGTTGTTCATCAAACATCCTTACAGTATGTATGAGCTGAAAATTTGCCGAGATTACCGGGATGGAAAAGTAACAAAAGAACAGTTGGATAAATGCAGTACATGTGATTTCAATGCCGTAGTCAATGATGGCTTAAGTGAAGCAAGTAAAGAACAGTTGAAGAATAAGACTGGCGAAGAAATTGTGGATGCAGATATTGCTGAACAAATGAAAAAGTGAGTAGAGGTAGTGTAAATGAAAGTAGCTGTCATCACCAGACATGCAATCACAAATTATGGATCATTGTTGCAGGCACTTGCAACTCAGCAAGTTATAGAAAACCTTGGGCATACATGTGAAATTATCGATTATATCCGCGATGATGAATCATATATACATCATGAAAAAACACTACTTATGCGAAAACCAGAGTGGAACAATAATCCAATAAAAAAAATGTTATATCTTACCCTGCGGCAACCTGAAAGTATTGCAGCGGGTAGAAAATTTGAGAGAGAGCAGGCCAAATACCTGCATCTCACAAAAAGGTATACAAATTTGGAGCAGCTATCATGTGATAAACCGATTGCTGATGTATATATGACAGGAAGTGATCAGGTATGGGGGCCAACAGAAAATGGAACTTATGATAGTTCATACTGTTTGTCTTTTACTGATGATTCTGACAAGAGGATTGCGTATGCAGCCAGCTTTGGACGTACAGAAATGAAAAATGAAACTGAGAATTATTTTAAAAATTGGCTGAGTCGGTACGACCACATAGCTGTTAGGGAAGACAGTGCAGTTAAACTTCTTAAAAAATCGGGATTTGAAAGTGTGCAGGTATTGGATCCAACACTATTATTGGATTCTACATTTTGGATAAGAATAACAAAACCGATCAAAGAAAAAAAATTTATTCTTGTCTATCAGTTACATAATGATAAACATGTTGGGGAGTATGCCCAAAAAGTTGCAAAGGCAATGGGACTTCCACTCATCAGGGTTTCGACATCTTTTCATCAAATTTCCAGAGAAGGAAAATTCGTGTGGTGTCCAACAATTGGTGAATTTTTGAGTTATATAAAGGATGCAGAGTGTCTTATAACGGATTCATTTCATGGTACTGCATTTGCTATTAATTTTAATACTCCATTTGTTGAGGTACTCCCCAACAATAATACAGGAACTCGTAATATAAGTATTTTAAAAATGACAGGTCTTTCAGATCAGATTTTAAAAAATGACAATGATACTTTATTGGCGCAAAAGAAAATTGATTTTTCAGATGCAAATAGAATAATAGTCCAAAAACGCAAGGAATCACTACAGATATTAAAAGAAATGATTGAAAAGTAATGCTTGTAAGTAAATAGAAATTGGAGGCTAAATGAAAACCGTTTGTGAAATCAATAAATGCGCAGGTTGTATGGCCTGCAGTGATATTTGCCCGAAAAGGGCAATTAAAATAATTGATAATTTATCAGATTATAATGCCGTGATTGATGAAGAAAAATGTATTAATTGTGATGTTTGTCATCAGGTTTGTCCGAATAATTATCCGGTCAAAGCAGTCTTGCCGATAAAGTGGTATCAAGGATGGGCTGAGAATTCAGGGGTAAGAAAAGAGAGCTCATCCGGAGGCGCGGCTACTTCTATATCAAAGGCATTTATAGAAAATGGTGGTGTGGTATGTAGCTGTACTTTTAATCATGGGAATTTTCTTTTTGAATTTGCGGATAATCTTGATGATCTAAAGAAATTTGTAGGCTCTAAATATGTAAAAAGTAATCCAACAGGAGTTTATAAAGTAATCCAACATCGACTAAAAAATGGGGAGAAAGTACTTTTCATTGGTTTGCCATGTCAGGTGGCGGCATTAAAGAACTTCATTGGAGAACAGCTGTCGGCTAAATTGTATACTATAGATTTGATTTGTCATGGTACGCCCTCACCAAAACTTTTGGAACTTTTTTTAAAACAATATGGATTATCTTTATCAAAACTAGAAGATATTCAATTCAGGGTGAAAGCGAACTATCAAGTATATGCTGATCATAAAGGGATTATTACCAGCGGAGTGAGTGACAGGTATTCTATTGCTTTTTTGAATGCTTTGATAAGTACAGATAACTGTTACTGTTGTCGCTATGCAAAAAAGGAACGTATTTCCGATCTTACTTTAGGTGATTCATGGGGAAGCAATTTGGATAAAGAAGAGCAGAAAAAGGGTGTTTCGTTGATCGTAAGTCAGACTGAGAAAGGTATATTGCTTCTCAAAATGGCAGAACTTCATTTAGAAGCTGTAGATATCGATAATGCAATAAATCATAATCAGCAGTTAAGGCATCCGTCTATTATGCCTGTGAGAAGAAAAGATTTTTTTAAAGGAATTAAAAATGGAAAATTTAATTCACTTGTATTCCGAATACTGTTAAAACAGTGTATTAAACAAGATATTAAACAATTTTTAATAAAAAGTAAGATATTAAAAAATAATATATGAGTATAGCTAATCATATAGAGAAGTAGTTTATTGCAGTGAAAGGAATAGGGATGGACGACTTAATTTCAGTTATTGTTCCAATATATAAAGTTGAAGGGTATTTAAAGAAATGTGTGGATAGCATTATAAATCAAACATATAAAAATTTAGAGATTATATTAGTGGATGATGGATCCCCAGATAACTGTGGGAAAATTTGCGATTTCTATTCAAATAAAGATTATAGAATTCGCGTAATACATAAAAAAAATGGTGGTCTATCGGATGCAAGAAATGTTGCGTTAGATGTGGCTTCTGGGGCTTATATTACTTTTATAGACAGTGATGATTATATTGAAGAGAATTATATTTACTATTTGTACAATCTCGCAAAGAAAAATAATGCTGATATATCAATATGTGAATATTTGTATATAACTGAAAAAGGTAAAGTTATTAATCATCCAAGAAATGATGGGGAAATTATTGTAATGGATCAAGAAAAAGCACTTTACGAGTTGTTAAATTCTAAATTGTATTCTAATTCTGCATGGGGGAAATTATATAAAAAAGACTGTTTTTCCGGTGTTAGATACCCATATGGTAAGTTATATGAAGATGTTCCAACGACTTATAAAACATTTTTTAAATGTGAGAAAATCGTATATGGGGCAAAAGCTTTATATTATTATCTATATCGAGAAGGAGCAATATCTAAACAAAGTTTTTCTGAAGAGAGACTTGATGCAGTGTTTTTCGCAGAGGAAATGACTGCTGAGATTGTAAAGAGTTATCCTTGTTTAAGAAAAATAGCGGATTGTAGACTTTTTGATTCATATGTTGCAGTAATGGCTTTAGTTAATCGTAATGATAACCTCAGGGTATTTGCTTTAATGAAAAAAAAGATTAAGGAAAAACGTAAAGGTATCCTTATGTATAGTGCTAGTGGTAAGAAGAGAAAGTTCTTAGCAGGATGCTCTTTTTTAGGGATGAATTTATTAAAATATTTTGCATAATTGTATAAGATATAGTTAATGGCTATGAGTAAGATTTAAAAATATTGTTGTTGCTATCTAATATAATATTGTAGTGGAATAAACTGTTCCAATTAAGACAAAAGCTGCATTTATCATTATTAGCTAAATATGTAAATACGGGGAATCGATGGGAAATTTTTATGTATGTATATTTAATTGTTAATTGTCTTATTTTTCTTTCATCAAGTTTATGTGAAAACTTATTTTGTAGATTTAAAGGAACTTCTAAGTATGCAACTTTATTATATAAATTTTGGTGTGTAATTTTGCTTTTTCTGTCTGCATTTAGATATGGTATTGGTACAGACTATTGGGTTTATTATGATGAATATTTAAATGCCGCATGGAGACATGCTGATTTAAATTTGATTTCGTATACAATTCATTTTTTAAAAATATGCAATTTGCCTTTCCAAATAATAATAATTATATGCACATGCATGTTTTTATTACCAGTTATGTATTTGATTCGTCAGCTGTGCAATAATTATAAACTGTTTTCCTTAGGCGTTTTAATGGGACTTTCATATTATGTATATAGCTATAATATTTTTAGACAATATGCTGCTATAGGTCTTATGCTATTATTTTTATATAAATGGGTGTTTACACTTGAAAAAAGGTATTTATTTGCACTTATTATTCCTGTTTTAATTCATCCTTCTAGTCTTGTGGCAATCTTAGTTTATTGCATAATTGATAAGGTGAAAGTTAAATATAAGATACTTCAAATTCTAGCCATTTTAGGGATAGCGGTATTTTTGTTTGTCCCAGTTAGTGTGGGAAGTTGGATAATTAGAGAAGGTTTCCAGCTCTTTTCAAATACAATTTATGGGGGATATTCTACCTCTCAAGATACTGCTTTCCTAATGAGAATATATAATCAAAATATGGAATTTGTGCCTAAAATGTTGATTATTCCATTTCTCATAGCCTTACCTATCATGCTGAATAGGGTAAATGAGTCAAGAAATGATTTGAAAAGAAGCTCTGAAATGGATAAAAAACAAATTAAATTATTGTATGTTCAAGAGTTTTTCTTGAAAATATATTTTTGCTATTTTTTATTAATGTCTTTAAAAATTGGTTCTGAGATAGTTACACGTTTTTTAATGTATTTTTCTATTGTTAGTGTATGGGCAATACCTATGTTATTGAATAGTACAGATATTAATAAATGGATAAAGAGAATATTAATATTGTTCATAATAGTAGTAAGTGTACGTTATCATATTTTGTGGTTGAATGGAAACGGGTGCGAAGCATATCCATACCAAAATATTTTTAGTATAATTTTAAGATGAAAGGGATATAGGGGAATGATTCAAAATAGAAGAGAGTTAAGAGATATTCTTCTAAAAGAGAGGGAGCTTTATCTTACAACTTCAGCGATAAAGGCTTTAAAATTAAACTTGATGTTGGATCATGATGCGCTTATCTGGAATTATGTTAAGGCGTTACGATATACAGAATACCATTTTAATACAAAACATAAATTCCGATATCAGCTATGGCAACGCAAAAAAAACAAGTTAGGGTCTTCTTTAGGTATTACGATGTGGCATAATACGGTAGAAAAAGGTATTCGAATTTGGCATTATGGGAGTATAATTGTAAATGGACATGCTAAAATAGGAGAAAATTGTCAGCTACATGGAGAAAATTGTATTGGTAACAAAGGTAGTTTTGACAATGCGGCCCCAGTTTTAGGAAATAATGTAGATGTGGGGGTGGGTGCTAAGATTCTTGGTGATATTTATATTGCAGATAATGTAAAAATTGGTGCTAATGCAGTTGTAACTAAGTCATGCTATAAAAAAGGAGCTGTTTTGTGTGGAGTACCTGCGAGGATAATTAAATGATAAGGAATCCAAAGATTAGTATTATTATTCCTGTATATAATGCGAAGATGTATATTACACAATGCATTTTGAGCATTTCCAAACAAGAATATAATAATTTTGAAGTAATATTAGTAGACGATGGATCAAAAGATGGCAGTTCCCAAATATGTGATGATTGGGCAGGAAAAGATTATCGATTTAAGGTGATTCATCAGACAAATTTAGGGGTGTCAATAGCACGTAACGTAGGAATTGATAACTCAACAGGTGATTATATTGTTTTTGTAGATGCAGATGATTTCTTATTACCATGTGCTTTAAAATCATTATATGATAATATGGTTCAAACAAAGACACAACTTGTATGTGGTTCATATCAAATGCAAAAAACAAGAAACCGTTTAAAAGTAATTACTTATCAAGATGCGGTTTATAAAGAAAATGAATTTGATGAAAATTTTGTTTATATATTAAGAGATATTGCTAATGCACCATGGGGGAAACTCTTTGATGCACAAATTATTAGAAAAAGGAATATTAGATTTCCTGAGAGAGTCAAATATGGAGAAGATTCTGTTTTTTTGATAAGATATTGTAGATATATAGATTCATTATCAATTTGCAGTGATATTTTATATAACTATAATTTTACAGACAGCAATTCGGCAATGAAAAAATTTTATCCTACACTTTATCAGTACTTTTATTTAGCACTGGAAGAAAAAGAAAAATTTTTTGAGGAGAGAGAAAAATCAGATTTATATAATTCAATTAGATCGGACGAGGAACAATATTATTTCGAAAGATGTCTTCGGCATTATATTTTACGTGCCCAATATAGTGTCGCAAAATCATTAATTGCGAGTGCTGCTTCGACTCTTTTACACAATGATGCATCATGTAAATACCAAAAGTATGTTTTGGAAAAAGATTGGGGAGGACTCATAAGGAAATGGAAAAAAAAGCATTGGAATGAAGTCCTTATTAATGGTATTAAAAGTATCTTGAATATTTAGCATTATGTGAGGCGATAGATTTGAAAAAAATAGGTGTTTTAACTCTTTATTATAATAATTTTAATATGGGAGGACTGCTGCAAGCATACGCCCTTCAAAAAATTTTGGAATTAACTGGTTTTGATACAGAACAGATTTCCTTTGATTTCACTTGGCATTATGGAAATGGAGGAAAAGTGAAAAAATTACTCAAAGAATTCAGAAATTTTTTGGGAATGACTTCGGAGAAAAAGGTAGACAATGATTTTCAAATCCGCATGCAGAAGTTTCAAGAATTTATGGAATCAATTCCACATAGTAAACGTATATATTATGCAACTTCAGAGTTCGCTAAAAAATATGATGCAGTTGTTGTTGGCAGTGACCAAGTATGGGCAGAATGGCTGCCGAAAGGAGCGCTGAAAGTCTTTTTACTGAGTTCTCCGAAAATGAATGGAAAACGATATTCATATGCAGTTAGTCTTGGTATGGACGTTTTATCAGCTAATATGCAAAGATTATTCGCTGTATCGCTTTCGACATTTGAAAATATCTCGGTTCGAGAAAGTAGCAATAAAGCTGTATTGCAAAAAATATTACCTAATAAAAATATCTCCAACAATTTGGATCCAACATTGCTATTAGGTGAGTCGGAATGGTATAAATTAGCGAAGAAGCCTCAATATAAAAAACCATATTTATTTTGTTACTTTCTTGGTAAAAATAAGTCATATCGTGATGCAGCTACAAGATTGGCAAAGGAAATGAAATTGCATATTGTGTCTATCCCATATGCAAAGGATCATAAAAAAGAAGGATTTGATGACTCATTTGGCGATTACATAGATTATTCATGTGGACCTATGGAATTTATAGGCTGGATTAGCTCGGCAGAAGCTGTTTTGACTGATTCGTTCCATGCCACTGTTTTTTCGTGTCAATTTAGAAAAAGATTTCTTGCATTGTCTCGAAAAAATGAGTTGGGTATAACAAGTATGAATAAAAGAATAACAGATTTTCTGGATCTTTTTGAATTATCAGATCATTATTTAGGTATTGATTCCCTTAATAATTTATCTTATATAGAAAAGCCGAATTATGAATTATATAATAAGAAAATTTCAGTGTTGAGAGATAAATCATTGGAATATTTAATTACCACTTTGAATAAGGGGCTAGGCATCGATGAGTGCTTTGTGTAAATAAGATAAGAAAAGTGATTTGCTTTAATTTAGGGATTGGTAACATAGGAGTTAAGAATAAATGAAAATAGAGCGTACTAAAAATGCTGGTAGAAATATTGTTTTTGGTGGTATATTAAAAATATATCAAATAGCGATTCCGTTTTTAATGCGAACCGCTATGATTTATTTTATGGGTGTACAATACCTTGGATTAAATAGCCTATTTACCTCAATACTTCAAGTGCTAAATCTTACGGAGTTAGGCGTGGGTAGCGCTATGGTTTATAGCATGTATAGACCAATAGCGGAGGATGATTCTAAAACGATATGTGCATTAATGAGACTCTACCGTTTATATTATAGAATTATTGGAATTGTCATTGCGGTTATCGGAGGTGTTCTTACTCCCTTTATTCCTTATTTGGTAAAAAGTGATTTGCCGTCAGAATTAAATATATATATATTATATCTTTTAAATTTAGCGGCAACAGTTCTTTCTTACTGGCTGTTTGCTTATAAAAATGCGTTATTTCAGGCGCACCAGCGTATAGACATAACTAGTAAAATTACGTTAATAACAAATACTTTCCAGTATATAGTACAATTTATTATTATTATTTTCATAAAAGATTATTACCTTTATGTTATTGCAACTTTGCTTACTCAAGCCTTAACAAATATTATTACGGCTATTGTAGCAACAAAAAAATATCCGGGATATAAACCTCAGGGTGGCTTGGATCATCAACATGTTAAAGAAATAAATCAACGAATCAGGGATCTGTTTACATCGAAAATTGGAGCAGTAATAGTTAATTCTGCTGATACTGTAGTTATTTCTGCATTTTTAGGATTAACAATGTTGGCAATCTATCAGAATTACTATTTTATTCTGACCTCAATTATTGGCTTTGTTACAATAATTTTTCAATCATGTACAGCAGGAATTGGAAACAGTGTTATTGTCGAATCAAAAGGAAAAAATTTTAATGATTTGAAAAAATTTACTTTTTTAATTGCTTGGATTGCAGGATTCTGTACATGTTGTCTTATATGTTTATATCAACCGTTTATGAAAATATGGGTGGGAAAGGATTTAATGCTTGAATTTCCAGCAGTCATTTGCTTTTGTATTTACTATTTTATCTATGAAATCAACCAATTGCTTAATACATATAAAGATGCTGCAGGAATTTGGCATGAAGATCGTTTCCGGCCGTTGGTAACAGCCGGAGCTAATCTTATTATGAACTTGATCATGGTACAATTTTGGGGGATTTATGGTGTGCTTTTATCAACAGTGTTGTCGATGTTGTTTGTTGGCATGCCTTGGTTACTTTATAATCTTTTTACCGTATTATTTGATAAAAAAGATTTTCCAGAGTATTTAGGCTCTTTATTACAGTATATTATAGTGGTATTTATTAGTTGTGTTGGATGTTATTTTATAACTGAGAGGATTAATTTGAATGTATGGGCAACATTAATTGTTTGCGCTACTATTGGTTGTACAGTTCCAAATATTATTTACTTTATTGCTTATCGAAATAAACCCGAATTTAGGCAATGTTTGCAATTAGTTGATAAAATGACAAAAAATAAATTTAAGCTGGAAAAGAGAATTTTATGAGGAGAGCGAAAAGTGGATATTAAAACTAAGGCATTTGCGTGCTTTAACAAAAATCTAGATATAAGAAGAAATTCATCTTCTGGTGGAATTTATTTCTTATTAGCTCGAGAAGTTATCAAGCAACAGGGGATTGTTTATGCTGTATGTTACGATGAAAAATTTGAAGCTATACATAGGGAGATTTGCACGGAAGATGAAATAATTTCCAGTCTTGGCTCTAAATATATTCCCTCACGTTTAGGGGATACTTTTAAAAAAATTAAAAGAAATCTTTTATCGGGTAAATGGGTCCTTTTTGTTGGAACCCCCTGCCAGTGTGCAGGATTACAAAAATATTTATGTAAAGATTATGATACTCTTATATGTGTGGATTTTGTATGCCACGGAGTTCCATCTAGAACTGCTTGGAGAAAATATTTGTCTTTGATTAATTCAAACAATTCTCTTTTAGGTTTGAATATGAGAGACAAGTCATCAGGCTGGTCCAAATATCAATATAGTTGGAATATTCAGTACAATAATAAAAAGGATTCTATTATTTCTCAAAATCGAATTCCTTTTATGACGGGATTTACTTCAAATCTTTATTTGAGACCTTCATGCTATGAATGTAAATTCAAGGGGATTAACCGCTTGACAGATATTACTTTAGGTGACTATTGGGGCGTTTGGGATATACAACCAGAAATGGATGACAATCAGGGAACATCGTTGGTTTTAATTCATTCAGAAAAAGGAAAGAATTTATTTGAAAGTATTCGAAATCAAATAGATGTTGAGGAAGCTTTTTTGGAGAAAGCTATTCAATATAATCCGAGTATGATATCAAGTGCAGTATACACTTATAGAAGAGACCAGTTTTTTGAAAAATTATTTTCTGGTGAGAATTTCGACCAGATAATCAAAGAATTGACACAGCAGTCATTTAAAAATAAGTTAAAAAGTAAGGGAAAACAGCTCATAAAAAAAATAGTGAAGAGAGAAATGAATGTTTTTATATTTTAATGGAACATATTATAAATGTAGAGTTATGTGGATTATTACAGTTTGAGGGAATAAGACATTCTTTATTTAATATTAAATAAAAACGACTATATGTTTTGCAAGAAAGCAAGAACAAGTTATATCATAAATGTGATGGTTACTTATAATAGTTAAAATTTTATTGGTAAGAAAATATATTAGAAAAATATTGGAAAGTTTATAAAACAAATTGAAATGAAAAAATTACCTGTTTTATTTGAAAGAAAAGAATTATGTTGTGGCTGTACAGCTTGCTATGCTATTTGTCCTAAGCATGCAATTTCTATGATTGAAGATAGGGAAGGATTTGATTATCCAAAGATAGATATAGAAAAATGTGTGTGTTGCTATCAGTGTACAAAGGTGTGTCCTATAAAAATGGGGATATGAAATAATTAATATGGTATTAGCGAAGTAGAACATTCAAATAGGAAAGATTAGGTAGAAGGACGATATGACAAAATGATGCAAGGATTAAAAATGCGGATAAATAGGAGCGATATTTTTAATTATCCAGCAATAATATTGTTGTGTATTCAGTTTTTCTTAGGGAAAATTGCAATTTGTACTGCAATTGATAATACAGGTTTAAAACATATTTTTATGATTTTAGCAGTCGTATATGGATTTTTTCCTGCAATTCAAAGGGGAATCATTTATCTCAAAAAGTATACTTATGAGATAAAAAGGATTTTTTTTACTGTTAGTTTACTTATTGTTATAACCATAATTTATATGTTGGTCAATGGATTTGCTACATATTGGATTGGTCAAACATATTTTTTTGTGGCGCCTATTTTGTTTGTTTATGTTTTATTCGTAAATTATGGATCTGCTAAACGTTTCAGAGATATTTTTGACATTTTTACATATGTACTATCTTTTTTTACGCGATTTATATAATACAAAAAATATTATCTGGAAGTGGATTACAATTTTCTTTCGTTGAGTCTGAATCACCATTTGAAATGGAAATAGCTCATATGTATCTGCTTTTATATATGTTCTATACTTATATAGGTAAGAAAGTAAACGTCAAATCGCTCGCCTTTCACTAAATTGAGTTTTAGTCCATACTTGAAA
>ERZ1643247.851-NODE-851-length-32912-cov-7.821712_pt1 | contig 32912 bp, 43 predicted proteins | sample MGYA00579264_ERZ1643247 | MGnify/ENA primary metagenome ERZ1643247 (study PRJEB29033, sample SAMEA4952262) | chicken gut metagenome | biome: Broiler Chicken; feature: Gastrointestinal Tract; material: Caecum | place: Ireland | collected 2018 | study: Broiler... | reverse complement strand
CAGCAGAAGGCGTACCGTGAAGCAAACCGGGAGCGGGTAGCGGCGCAGCAGAAGGGAGGCAAAACAGCATGATCCCGCGTATGAGAACGCCCGCAGAGGCAATCAGAGAAATCAAGAGAGAGGATCCGGAATCAGGAATCACGGAACATTTTATCCGTAAGCTGGCCCGTGATGGCAAGATTGCCAGCGTTATGGCCGGTCGGAAGCTGCTTGTGAATCTGGACAGCGCATTGGCGTATTTGATGGGCGACAGGATGCCCACACCCGATACCTCCCCGCAGGAAGGCTACGGGGAGATTCGAAAAATCATATAGGAGGTGATGAACATGCTGGAGTGGATGATGGCGCACCCGTGGATGACGCTGATTCTGATGCTGGCGACGTTGGCCGTATTGGATGACATTGTCTGCATGATCGTGCGGACTGTTGCGGCGCGGAAACGTTGCCGGTGGAGAGATCAGCCACCAGAGATTTTAAAAGGGAGGGAATCGGATTGAAATACGTCTTATTACAAATGCCGAATGGGGAGATCAAGATCCTTGATAACAGCTCGCACCTTAGTAAAAAGAAGGTAGAAGTGCTATGCATGGAGGGGGCAATACCTGCAGGGACGATCGAAAGTGACTTGAACCGCCTGCGGCTGGAAAGCGGCCTCATGCACCGGCGCACGGTTGAGCGGGATGAAGCGCTGAACAGGTTGTATAAGATCAAGGACTTTGTACAGGAGGTGTGACCTTGACCGGTAAAAAGAAAGCCGCCGCCAGAGTCGCGACCTCTGACAGCGGCAAGAAAGATGGTTCTATGGGTAGTTTATCCCCGAATCAAGAAAATGTCAAGGGAGGTTAGGATGAATGGAACTGCAGATCGATTGGGGTTCAGGGGGGCTTGTTCTGGATTTGGATGCAGCATTGCCTCAAAACCTTACATGGACCCGAAAACTTTTGCGAGAAATCCGTCGGGATCGGGTCTATCCGGATCACGAAATACTGCTACGGTATTTCGATGATCGGCGCCAAACGGCTCAAAAACGCTTGGAGGAGGCACAATCGAAACATTCTTCCACGCAGCAGAAAATAGACCAACTACTAAAGCAGATCGATTCGTACCCAAAAGATGCATATTATTCCAGACAACGATCCTGTGTGGAAAAGAGACTAAAGCCTGAGCTTATTGCCCTGAAGAAAGAAATAAAAGATTGTATTGCAGTTATTCGAAAATCCCAAAAGGAGGCGGAATATTTTGGAAAACTTCCGTCACTTTATAAGGATATTGTATTTAGAAAGGAGCCCAAAAATGCTTGAAATCAACGTTCACATCACGGCCCCAGAGCTTGTAGAAGCTGTTCACGACCTTGCAAAAATGCTGGCAGGAAAGCCTGCCTCGAAATTCGAACAATCCCCACCCCAAGTACAAGATAAGGGGCCCGAACTACTTTCCGGAACGCACATGGCACCGCCACAACATCCGGTGCCCACTCAGGTAACGCCGCCCGCTAATACCCCTAGACCGGTACCGGCTCCGCCAATGCCGACGTCAATGCCTGCACAACCACCCACGCCGCCAGTGGCGCCACCTGTTGCCCCCGCCACACCAGTTCCGACTACGTCCCCCCAATACGACTATCCGACTTTGTTTAATGCAGCAGCAGCCCTGATGGGGCAGGGGAAAGGTGCTCCATTACAGCAACTTCTCACCAAATACGGGATCCAGCGTCTGCCTGATTTGCCCGCAGATCAGTACGGCGCCTATGCTGCGGACTTACGGGGATTGGGGGCGAAGATTTAATGCCCACCCCTGAGACCCATGCAGTGTTGTCTGCATCCAGCGCGGAAAGATGGATGCACTGTCCCGGTTCCGTAGCGCTCTCGAAGGATATTCCGGAGAGCTCCAGCGATTATGCCGAAGAGGGACGCCTGGCCCATGCTTTAGCGGAGCTTAAACTGCGGAAGAAATTTCTGGAACCTATGAGCCCGCGCGCCTTCAACACCCGCTACAACAAACTGGCGAGGGATAGCCACTGGCAGCCGGAAATGGATGCCTGCACAGATGAGTATGTCGATTACATAACGGACATCGCAAATAGCTTATCGACGAGACCCTTTATCGCCGTTGAACAGAGGGTGGATTTTTCAGACTTCGTTCCCGGCGGTTTTGGGACAGCAGACTGTATTCTAATCCACGAAAACACTCTGTATATCAACGATTACAAGCACGGCAAGGGCGTCCCTGTATCAGCTGAGAACAATCCACAGATGATGCTGTACGCCTTGGGGGCTGTATTAAATTACCGCCTACTGTGCGATATCCAATCAATTCATACCGCGATTATCCAGCCTCGTGCTGGAGGTATAAAAGAATCCAATTTTAGCCGGGATGAGCTGATGGACTGGGCAGCATTTACGGTTCGGCCAGCCGCAGAAAAGGCTGCAGACCCCGACTGTGATGAATTTCACAGCGGCGACTGGTGTCGTTTCTGTCCGGCAAAAGCCCTGTGCCGGGAACGCAGCGGTATCGTATCGGCCATGGACAATTTTGGAGGACGATTGCCACCGTTACTCTCCGATGATGAAGTGGCTAACGTGCTGTCTAAGCTTGACCCTTTAATCCGGTATGGTGAGGCTGTTAAAGCATATGCCCAAAATAAGATCATGTCCGGAGGGGAGATACCCGGTTGGAAGCTTGTCGAAGGCCGGGGAAACCGTGTTTGGACGGACCAGATAGCGGCCTTCGAAGCACTCAAAGCCGCAGGAATTGAAGAAGTCCTGCTATATGAAAGGAAACCCCTTACGGCTCCCGCATTGGAAAAAGCACTAGGAAAAAAGGTATTCGCGGAGGTCGCCACTCCGTATATCACCAAGCAACCCGGGAAACCCACCCTTGCGCCCATAGAGGATCCGAGGAAACCATATAATCCGCGGCTCAGCGCCGCAGAAGATTTTCAGAATATAAAGGAGGATGCAAAATGAATAACAACCCTGCCCATATTGTCTTAACCAATGTCCGCCTGTCTTATGTCCACCTACTGGAACCGCATGCGCAACAGCCAAACCAAGAACCCAAATATTCCACCACGATTCTCGTCCCAAAAACGGATGTAGCTGGTAAAGCGAAGATCGACGCCGCCATCCAAGCTGCAACGCAACGCGCTCGAGAAAAATTCGGACAGGTTTTTCCCGCGCAGCCTAAAATCTCGGTTCACGACGGGGACGGAGCCCGCCCATCCGACGGCCAGCCTTTTGGACCCGAATGTAAAGGGTGCTGGGTGTTTACTGCATCCAGCAAAACGCGCCCCAACGTGGTTGACATAAATTTGCAGCCGATTATGGATGCAACGGAAATTTATTCGGGGATTTATGCAAATGTGGGTATTACATTCTTCGGCTACAATGCCCCGCAGAACAAAGGAATCGGTGTAGGAATTGAAAATGTACAGAAAGTTGCCGACGGGGAAGCCTTGGGAGGAAACCGGGCATCCGTAGATGATGACTTTGCGCAGGTAAACGCGCCAGCAGTCCCTAGTTATCCCATAGCTCCACAGGGCTTCCAACCCACCACCCCGGAGTATCCGGTAAACCCGCAATACATGCAGCCGAATCCGAATGATTATGGCATTCCGGGTTACCCGCAATACATGCAGCAGGCATAAGCCATGATCCATAACATATCGATCGACCTTGAAACCTATAGCAGCGTACCGATTGCAAAAGCAGGGCTGTATAAATACGCGCAATCTCCTGATTTTGAAATCCTGCTGTTTGCCTATTCATTGGATGATGGCCCCGTCAGTGTAATCGATTTAACCCAGACACAAAGCAAATTACCAAGCACAATTGTATCTATGCTGTGGGATCCAGCCTATATTAAGCATGCATATAACGCAGCGTTTGAATGGTATTGCTTATCACGCTATCTGGGCGCAACGTTACCGCTCGACCAGTGGCGGGACACTATGCTACACGCGCTATATTGCGGGTATCCGGGAAGCCTGGAGGCCGCGGGAAAAGCCCTGGGCCTGCCGGATGACCGGCGTAAGCTCACAACCGGTAAAGCGCTCATAAAAACCTTCTGCACACCGCGGATTCCGACTGATCGGGATCCGCGGGTACGAGTTTTACCAGTAGATGAACCCGAAAAATGGAACCTGTTTAAAGCGTACAATGCACAGGATGTCGTGACAGAAATGGAGATCGAACGTAAGCTGTCGGCATGGCCGGTTCCCGGTGATGTGCAGCAACAATGGGTGCAGGATCAGCATATCAATGCACGCGGCGTAGCCCTTGACATGGGCCTGGTACGCGGCGCATTGGATTGTAATTCCGAAATCGCGGACCGACTGATAGAAGAAGCACAAACACTTACCGGTCTGGATAACCCGAATAGTACAGCACAACTTATCGCGTGGTTACATAACCAGGGATATGATGTCAGCAGCCTGCGTAAGGACGACGTGACGGATTTGCTGGCGATGGATGGTTTAGACGATGACACCCGCAGGGCACTCGAAATAAGGCAGGATCTATCCCGTACCAGCACTAAAAAATACAATGCTATGGAAACAGCGGTTGGGGATGACGGGCGGATCCGCGGGACGTTGCAATTCTACGGTGCCAACCGTACCGGGCGATGGGCAGGAAGGCTTCTGCAGGTGCAAAATCTGCCACGGACCTATCTACATGGGGCAGAGCTGGATCAGGCTCGAAATTGGGTGATGGAACGCAATACCTGCGCGATTGATATGCTACTAGGGCCGGTGCCCGATGTTTTATCTCAGCTGATACGCACAGCCCTCATCCCTTCGCCGGGTCACGTTTTCGTAGACGCAGATTTTTCGGCGATCGAAGCGCGTGTGATCGCCTGGCTAGCGGGAGAAGAGTGGGTATTAAAAGTATTCCGCACGCATGGAAAAATCTACGAGGCTTGCGCGTCGCAAATGTTCGGGGTACCGATAGATAGGATTAAAAAGGGGAACCCAGAATACGCGCTCAGACAAAAAGGCAAAGTCGCAACACTCGCTTTGGGTTATCAAGGAAGTACAGGGGCACTTATCAATATGGGCGCCCTACGCATGGGCATCCCAGAAGAAGACCTACCGGACATCGTACAACGCTGGAGGGCGTCCAATAAGCGCATAGTAGACTTCTGGTATGCCGTTGAAGCCGCAGCGCTGGATACGATAAAAACCTGCCGGTGCAACGCTGTACGAGGGATTGTCTTTCAAATGGAAGGGGACCTTGACCGGCGGTTCCTGACCATCACCCTACATAGCGGGCGCAAACTCTTCTATGCGGAGCCCTCTCTTACTCTAAACCGGTTCGGCCGGGAAAGCATACAATATATGGGCGTTAACCAGACAAGCCGTAAATGGGAGCCCATGGAAACATACGGCGGAAAACTCGTAGAAAATATCGTACAAGCAACCGCGCGGGACTGCCTTGCTGTAAACATAACCCGGTTGGAAAACGCGGGCTATCCAGTGGTATTTCACGTGCACGATGAGGTAATTTTAGATGTCGAAACAGCAGATCCCGACGCGGTGTTAGGCGATGTCTGCAAGATCATGAGCCAGCCTATTGATTGGGCGCCCGGCCTACCGCTCAGCGCTGACGGATGGACCGGGCATTACTATACAAAGGATTAAGGAGGGCCGGTGTATGCGATACGACCGGATGATCACAATTTGCGCCGCAGGCAGCCGGCACGCAGCTGTGTGGCCATCACAGAAACTACTGGTATCGGAACTCTGGGAGCGGCTGAAAACCCCGGTTAGGGGCACTGAGACCATGGAAGCCTACCTGCGTTTAAAAAAGGTTCAGCAGGATGATTTAAAAGACGTGGGCGGCTACGTTGCCGGTACTCTACGAAACGGTAAGCGGGGATCAAGCGCTGTCGAATCCCGCGATGTTCTGACACTGGATCTTGATAATATAACCGCCGGGGGCACCGAAGATATCCTTCGCCGGGTAGCAAGCCTGGGATGTGGCTATTGCGTATACTCGACGCGCAAGCACCGCCCCGATGCCCCGCGGTTGCGCGTATTGATCCCGTTGGACCGGTCTGTAGCCGCGGATGAATATGAACCTATTGCGCGCCGGACGGCGGCCTGTATAGATCCGGATATGTCACCCTTTGATCCTACGACCTTCCAGGCCTCAAGGTTAATGTATTGGCCGTCCTGTTGTGCTGATGGGGAATACATCTACCAAACAGCAGATATGCCCCTGCTATCCGCTGACGGTATCTTATCGCAGTATGCAGATTGGCGGGATTTTTCGGCCTGGCCACAGGTTCCTGGTGCACAAAAGCTGCATGCGAAGCTTGCCGCAAAGCAGGGCGATCCGACCGAGAAAAAAGGCGTGTTAGGTGCATTCTGCCGCGCGTACAGTGTCACAGAAGCCATGGACAAGTTTTTACCGGGCATATACGTTCCAACAGATAAACCTGACCGGTATACCTTTGCCGGTGGATCCACCACTGGCGGCGCAGTTGTGTATGATGATGGCAAATTTTTATATTCGCACCATGCGACAGATCCCGCCGGCGGGCGCCTGTGTAACGCCTTCGATTTGGTGCGCATCCATCTGTTCGGGGTGCAGGATGATGATGCAAAGCCAGACACCCCGGTGAACCGATTGCCGAGCTATAAAGCCATGATGCAGTTCGCAAGGCAGGACGATGTTATCGCGGATATGCTCAATCATGACCGCTACGATTCTGTTGCGGAGGACTTTCCTGTACCCGTACAAGACGGTACCGAACCGGTCAATCTGAACTGGATGCGCGAATTGCAAACGGATGACAGCGGCGCTTATAAACGGACCATTCGAAATGTTGTGCTTATGCTGGAAGGCGATCGACGCCTGCAAGGGCATTTTCAATTCAACACCTTCAGTGACCGGATAGAGGGCGTCTGCCCGCTGCCTTGGCCGGGAAGGTCTACCGGATCAGAGTCTTTTGAATGGCTGGATAGCGACGACGCCGGTCTGCGCGATTGCGTGGAAAAACTTTTAGGGTTTCATACCCGTGACGTAATAGATGACGCCCTGGTGCAGGTTGCAATGGCGCACAGCAGCAATCCGATAGTGGACTTCCTGCGAGTCCTGCAATGGGACGGCGTGCCGAGATTGGACACATTATATATCGACTACTTTGGGGATGAAGACAACGCCTATACGCGCGCAGTAGCCCGTAAAGGGCTTGTAGCTGCTGTAGCGCGTGCTATGGCCCCAGGTATCAAGTATGACCAGATGATCGTTGTATGCGGTCCCCAGGGCATCGGTAAGAGCACTTTCTTCGCCCGTCTTGGCGGGCCTTGGTTTAGCAACTCTTTTACAACTTTTGAAGGCAAAGAGGCCGCAGAACTCCTACAGGGGAACTGGATCATTGAAATCGGCGAACTGGAAGCCATGAACAAATCGGACATACGCGCTGTAAAACAAACTCTGAGCCGCACGGTGGATGAATACCGGGCAGCCTATGGCCGACGGACGGAACGGCACCCGCGCCGGTGCGTGTTTTTTGGTACGACCAACGACAGTAATTATCTTAAGGACCCAACCGGCAACCGGCGTTTCTGGCCAATCGACTGCGGAAAAAACAGAACAAAAAGCGTGTGGGATGATCTGACCCCGGAAACCGTAGGCCAAATTTGGGCAGAGGCATACGTCTATTGGCAGATGGGCGAGCCCTTGATTTTGAGCCCCGAAGAAGAAGCCGAAGCCGAAAAAAGGCGGAAGATGCACCTTGAACAGGACGAGCTGAAAGGGATAATAGAAGCCTTTTTGGAGCGCCCGGTGCCCGAAGATTGGCTGAAATGGGATGCCGACAGGCGGGGATTATATCTTTGTGGAGAGATGAAAGCTGAAGGGCTTAAACTGGTACACCGTGATCGGGTGTGCGTGATGGAGGTCATGCGGGAATGTCTGGGCGACCGACGGGGGGTCATACCGCAAAAGGACGCCCGGCGCATCGGGCAGATTATTGCGGAAATCGATGGTTGGGATCGTACCGGAGTCATGCGGTTTGGGGGAGAATACGGCAGCCAAAAAGGGTTTCGGTGGCACGGAAACTCTGAAATTTTGTCAACCGAAGGCCCAAAAAATCACTCGGTTTACGGTTGACAAAAAGAAGTCAACCGTGTCAACCGAAAATGTGATTGGGTTGACACATTCGGTTGACACCTGAAACCCGCTTGGAATCTGGATTTTTTATAGCTTGTCAACCATGTCAACCAAAAAATATCTATGTAGATAAAAAATAATAAATAGAGAGAATAGGCAGATATATATACCCGCCTAATACTACCTAATCGCCCTACTGTGTATACTATACGCGTACGCGAGGATGGTTGACAATACGAAAAGGAGGACCCGAAAGTGAAAGAAAGTCAGATTGAGGCAAAGCTTGTCCGGATGGTCCGGGAGAGAGGCGGGTTGTGCTTCAAGTTCGTGTCGCCATCGAATCCAGGCGTGCCAGATCGAATCATCATTACGCCGGATGGCCGAACGGTATACGTGGAACTCAAGACGGAGACCGGGCGATTACGGCACATCCAGGAGTGGCAGATATCGGAGATGCGAAAACGGGGTGCAGACGTCCGTGTTGCGGAAGGTTTGGATGCGGTCAAGGCTTTGGTGATGGACTTGTTTCCGCCGAAGGAGGACTCAACTTGAAGTACATACCGCACGGATATCAGGCATATTGTGAACGCCGTATCGTTGATACCCCGGCCATTGCTTTGTGGCTGGAAATGGGGCTGGGGAAGACGGTTATCACTTTGTCAGCAATTAACGAGCTGCGGTTTAACCGGTTTGAAGTTGGCCGGGTGCTGGTTATTGCACCGAAGAAAGTTGCGGAAGCAACCTGGCAGACGGAGGCGACGAGATGGGATCACACGAAGCACATCCGTTTTTCCACGGTGCTAGGGAGTACGCAGCGGCGCATTCGGGCGGTCAATACGCCGGCGGACATCTACGTTATCAACCGGGATAACGTCTGCTGGCTGGTGGATTACTACCGCAACGATTGGCCGTTTGACATGGTTGTGATTGACGAGGCCACGAGCTTTAAAAGCCAGTCCAGTAAACGCTGGAAGGCTTTGAAATCTGTCCGGTCACATATCCACCGGATTGTAGAGCTGACCGGGACGCCCTCCCCCCAGGGCCTGATTGATCTTTGGCCCCAAGTTTACCTGCTGGACCAGGGGCAGCGCTTGGGGAAGACAGTGGGGAGCTTTCGGGAACGGTACTTCAACCCCGACAAGCGAAATGCCACTACAATTTTCACCTACAAGCCTAAGTATGGCGCAGAGGCCGCGATCCAGTCCTTGATCGGAGACATCTGCATCAGCATGCGGGCAGAAGATTATTTGCAATTGCCGGCCTGTGTTACGGATGTGATCCCCGTTGCCTTAAACACGCAGGCGGAAAGGGCATACAAGCAGCTAGAGCGGGATGCTATTTTACAAGTCGATGAGGCGACCATCGATGCAGGGACAGCTGCCGTGTTGACCAACAAGCTTCTGCAGCTTTGCGATGGGGCCGTGTATGATAGCGTACATCGTGTGCAAGTAATCCACGACTGCAAGATCGAAGCGTTCATGGAACTCATAGAGGGGTTAGGGAGAGAGCATGCGCTGGTGTTCTACGCATTCCAGCACGACAAAGATCGGCTTTTGGAGGCCCTTGCGAGATCAGGAAAGCGCGTACGGCTGTATCAGGGGCCACAGGATGATCGGGATTGGAACGCGGGGATGGTGGATATACTGCTGGCGCATCCGGCCAGCTGCGCTTACGGGTTGAATCTGCAGCAAGGTGGGCACCACGTTGTTTGGTTTGGCCTTACGTGGAGCTTGGAATTGTATCAGCAGGCCAATAAAAGGCTGCATAGGCAGGGGCAGGATCAGCCGGTGATCATCCACCACCTTGTGGTGAAGGATGGCATGGATGAGGACGTTATGGCGGCCCTTGAAGCGAAAGCAGGTACGCAAGACGGTCTTATGAATGCTTTGAAGGTCAGAATCAAGAAAGTGAAAGGAGAGCACGGAATATGACAAGCCAGGAGAAAAAAGCATATTTGGAGCGCTACAAAGAATCAGATCGAGAGATTGACCGCTTGTGCGAAGAGTTGTCGCGGTGGCGGGCATTGGCAACCAAAATCACGCCTGTTTTATCCCAGGAACCTGCTGGAAGCTGCGAAGGAGGAAATCGGATAGAGTTAGCCGTCGAAAAGATTATTGCCTTAGAAGGGCAAATAAACACCAAAATCGACGAGCTGTTGATAATCAGGCAGCGGGTGGAAGACGCGATTCAGACAGTTATGGACGGTACCTTGCGCGAAGTGCTGACGCAAAGATACATATTGGGCAAACGATGGGAACAGATCGCTGTGGATATGAATTACAGCTGGCGGCGGATTTATCAGCTCCATGGAAAAGCGCTGTTGCAACTGTGCATAGAATTTCAGTATGAACCTGTGATATAGTTAAACTACCAAAAGTGAGTACAAGGACGGGTTCACGCTCTTTTCATGCGCACCTCCTTTCATAATATTTTTCTCCTTGGTCCATGCCGTGCCGGGGGTCAGACCGGCGCGGCAGACATGCGGCAAAGAGTGTAATACCGGTGCAACTCCGGAAGGCCGCGCCAGGCGTTTGATGGTAATCGGGTGGCGTAGATTACCGGAGCCGCAATGCCGCCGCTATGCAGAGGGCGGATTAGAAATACTGCGCTATCCGGCCCAGCGCCGGACAGAGGGAAACCGTCTTTGACGGATGTTATATAAGCGCCTTACCAGTTGGTGGGGCGCTATTTTTATACCTTGGAGGTGATCGGATGCCGCTATGCCCGTTGGATGGCCATTGCGCCTACAATAATCGGAATGTTTGCGGGGTGGATTATTGCCTATTTCCTATCGGAGGATGCCCCCATGATCTGTTGCGAGACCCGCCGGACGATCCGGTGCTGTACCGGCGGGCGCTGGGCGGCACGATTGCTGTGTTGGTCGAGATGGGGCGGCCGGAGGACGATGCAATACTGAAGAGGTTGAGGGAGCTATTCCGTACAAGTTTGGCAAGGCCCCAGGATAGGGGCGGTGGATGATGGCTAACAACGAAAAAAATCTCGTTCCAATGAACCGCCGAACGAAGGAAGAACAGAGAAGGATTGCGAGTGCTGGCGGAAGGGCTTCGGGGGAAGCTAGACGGGCTAAAAAAACTATGCGAGAGTATGCAGACTTTCTGCTGTCTCTACCAGTTACAGACGGTAGAAAGTTCAACAAGCTGTCTCGGCTAGGGATCCCGCTGGAGGAAATTAATAACAAGATGGCCGTGATTGTTGCGTTGGTACAGGCAGCGCAAGCAGGGGATGTATCCGCCACAAAGGAATTGCGGAGCATCATCGGTGAAGACAATGTATTCGATAACAATGAGGGGGTGCAGATCATTGACGACCTATAAGCTCTCGGAGATCATTTCCCCGGCGTTTGCCCAGTCCCACCGGGCTGTCAAATCCGGCTCCATCAATGAGCTGATCGAGAAGGGCGGACGCGGCAGCGCGAAGTCCAGCTATATTTCCATCGAGCTCGTCCTCCTGCTGCTGAAGCACCCGGACTGCCACGGGGTGGTCATGCGCAAGGTTGGCAACACGCTGCGCTCCTCCGTGTACGCGCAAATCTGCTGGGCGATCGCGGCGCTGGGACTGACAGGCAAATTCCGCTGCACGGTCAGCCCCATGGAGTGCACCTATATGCCGACCGGTCAGAAGATTTTGTTCTTCGGCCTGGATGATCCTGGAAAGCTGAAATCCATCAAGGTGCCGTTCGGCTACGTTGGAATCGGCTGGTTTGAGGAGCTGGACCAGTTCGACGGAGAGGAACAGGTGCGAAATGTGGAGCAGTCGATTTTCCGCGGGGGACCGTACTCCATGTGCTTTAAGTCCTTCAACCCGCCCGCCATGGCCCGGAACTGGGCCAACAAGTATGTGCTGGAGCGGAAGGACGGCAAGCTGGTACACCACAGCACCTATCTTACCACGCCATCTGACTGGCTAGGGCCACGTTTTTTGGCGGATGCGGAACACCTACGCCATACCAATGAAACCGCCTACCGGCACGAGTATCTGGGCGAAGTAGTAGGCAGCGGAACGCAAGTGTTCGAGAATCTGAAATTAGAGCCCATCGATAACGGGACGATAGAGAAATTTGAACGACGGTTACACGGCATAGACTGGGGTTGGTATCCGGATCCGTGGGCATATAACGGGTGCAGTTACGATGCCGTTCGCAGAACCTTGTACATATATGACGATCTAACACGGCGCAGAACAAGCAACCAAGATACTGCTCAATTGCTTATTGACCGTGGTGTGTGTCAAGAGAGCGATCGAGAGGAATATCTGACAGCAGACAGCGCAGAAGAAAAGAGCTGCGGGGATTATCGTGCGATGGGACTGCCATGCCGTGGAGCAGATAAAGGGCCGGGCAGCGTGAAGGCGGGCATGAAGTGGCTGCAAAGCCTTAGCTGTATCTGGATTGATCCGGTTCGGTGTCCGGATACCGCGAGAGAGTTCGGCGAATACGAGTACGAACGCGATAAAAAGACCGGTGAAGTCTTGGAGGGATACCCGGACGTAAATAATCACCATATCGACGCGGTGCGATACGCAACGAACCGAATTTGGAAGAGGAGGGGCGCATGATAAAGCGTTTTAATGTCTGGTTACGGGAACGGTTCTTACCGGAATGGGCCAGACGGCAGCTAGTAGAAGAGAATGAGAAATTAATAAAGCAATTGGCAGAGGAACGCAGGGAGATAAAACAGATGGAGGCATATATTCAAGGATTGCACGATGGACTACGCCGACAGCGGCAAGTAGTTATCCATAATCATGCAGTGAAAGGGGAAAGCGAAGAATGAGCTTTTTCGGCGCCCTTTTTAATAACAAGATCTATCATTTTGAACAGGCATATCCAGGAGCGAAGGACTATACTACTCCGGCTATGCAGAAGGCCATCCAGGACTGGTTTCAATTGTATTTCGATAATGAAGTGACAGAAGAAGAGGATCCCTGCCAACGGTTACCCTATACGATTGTAAATAAATTGGCACGGACCTGTTTTGCAGAATATGAAGTTACACCCGCAAAGGAAAATTCCTTTGCGACAGAAGTATTGAGAGGATTAGAGACCGTACGAAAAAAGGCCATGCAGCTCGCATTGATCGGTGGAGAGGCATGGTTAAAGCCAGTGCCAAGGCCCAATGGTTTTTCTTTTACAGTGATGCGTCGGGATATGGTGGTAGTGTTAGGCCGGGGGGCGGATGGTGAAGCTACAGCCCTGGGAAGTGCAGAGATTACACAGCGGGACGGGAAGTTTTATACGCTACTGGAACGGCGTAGCTTGGATGAAGCAGGGAGACTGGTTATTGAAAACAAGCTGTATTGTAGTTGGGACGGCCAAAGTTTAGGCGTGCCAGCTGCGTTGGACACATTACCGGAATATGCGGATTTACAACCGGAGGCTGTGATCGGTGCAGTCGATGGGCTGGGCGTAATAAGCCTGCGTGTGCCGTTGGAAAACTGTGTGGACGGCAGCGCAGATGCAGTGAGCGTATATGCGGCAGCGGCCGGCCTGATCCATAATGTTAACCACAACGAACGGCAACTGAGCCGGGAATTCGAGAACGGGGAAAGTCGGGTGTTTGCTTCTGCGGACATCTTAGACAAAAGGAAGAACGGCAAGCGGTGGCTTCCGCCCGGTTTATTCGTAGGGATTGACGACGATCTCAAAAATACGGGCGTAACCATTTTTTCTCCTGCATTGCGGCAAGAGAGCTTCTTGGCTCGCAAAAAGGAATATCTGCGGAATGTGGAGAGCTTGATCGGTTTAAAACGGGGGATTCTTGGAGAGGTGGAGGCGGCGCAACGTACCGCTACCGAGGTTACCAGCAGCCAAGGCGATTACAGCTTGACTATACAAGACCTGCAACAAATGTGGGAGAAGGCCGTACGGCAAGCATTTGTGGTATGTGGTAGATTGGGAACGCTGTATAAGGTTCAAGGAGCTGTAGAGTTGGATCCCGATCAATCTATTGCTATGGATTGGGGAAACGGCATTTTATACGACAAAGACAAAGAGTGGAGCCAAACCATGCAGTTAGTAAGTGCTGGAATGCTGCGGCCGGAGATCGCCCTGGCGTGGCATTATGGTTTACCTTGGGAAACGCCAAAAGATCTGGAATATGTGAGGATAAAGTATATGCCAGAAGTGGAGAGGATGACGGGTGATGAATAATTATGTTGACACCGGAACAAATCGAAGCTCTCCGAGACGCTGCCAGCCATATTACAGATCCGATAAATGATTATCTAATTGGAGATATTGCACGGCGTATTTCCGAGGCTGGGCAGCTTACCAGTACAGCGGCCTATGAGGTATGGATGGCGCAGCAGCTGGGAACATCACAAAGACAAGTAAAAAAGGAAGTGCGTAAAAGGTTAAAGGTTTCCAATCGTGAATTAAAAAAACTGATGACACAGGCGGCGGAAGTGGGATATGATTTTGATTTGAAACGCCTACCTGTACAAGCGGTACCATTCCGCGCAAATGAAAGCTTGCAACAGATTGTTGCCGCAGCGGTTGAACTCGCCGGAAAGGATCTCAACAACATAACACAGACGTTGGGAATGGTGGACCCTTTTGGAAAAGCGCTGCCTTTACAGGACGTATACAGATCCTGCACAGACTTTGCTTTTAAACAGGTCATTACAGGCGCTTCCGATTATAATACGGCGATCCGTACGGCTTGCGCCAATATCGCGAAATACGGCGTGAGGACCATTGATTATGAAAGCGGTGTACATACCTCGTTGGAAGCTGCTGTCCGGCGAAATATTATGGGCGGATTGGGTCTTATGAATGAACAAATCGAGCAGGTCAATCACGATGAAATGGGCTGCAATGGTTGGGAAATCAGCGCTCACGCCAACAGCGCGCCGGATCATGAACCAATCCAGGGGAAACAGTACAGCGATGCAGAGTATACGGCGTTAAACAACAGTCTTGTCCGCCGGATTGGTACGCTGAATTGTGGTCATGTTGCCTTCCCCATTATTTTAGGAATCAACAGTCCGCAATATAGTGACGCCGAGCTTACGGATTTACGACGGCAGAATGAGGTGGGAATTACCTATCAAGGGAAACATTACACCGGATATGAAGCTACACAGATGCAGAGGAAGATAGAACGGTCTATCCGGGTGCAAAAGAACCGCATTCTAGTGGACAAGGCTACAGGCGATGCGGATAAAAGGACGATAGATCAGATCAAGCTACGCCAGTTGAACGAAGAATACCGGCGTTTTTCCCAGGCAGCAGGTTTGCGGACGGAATCGGAACGCACATGGGTAGTTGGATTTAGCAGAGAACAAGCAACAAGAGCTAACATCGGAGCGGAACAATATTACCAAAAATGGTCAAAAGAAATTAGTGTAAATTCTAGTATAGAAACCCTTGCAAAATACTACGATGTAAAGTATACTAATTCTCCTCGGTATGAACGATTGCAAGGTTATGCCAAGGCGGTGGAAAAGGGGGATATTTCCCCGCTGGTGGGCTTCGATTTGTATGAAGAGGTGAGCGCGGAGATTCGTGAACGCCTTGTTGGGGCAACAACTTCAACAGGAATTACAATCGAGAGTTTCACCACGCATTTTGTGGATCGGGTGATTGGCCAAACTTCGACGCCTCACAAAGGGATGCGTTGTGGAGTCTCTATAGAAGACGCGTTGGATGCGCTGCTCAATCCTATAAAATTAGACGATATTCGTCTGATGGATGACGGCGATATACGGCAGACGCTTTACGGATCAAAAGCAGCAGTGACAATCAGTGTTCGTGATAAAAGGCTGATTCAGACTAACCCAAATAGTGAAAGGAGTAAATAGCATGTTAAACATGAATGAAAATTCAAGACGTTTTTTGGAGAAATATCTGCCAAGCGCTTTATTGACGGATAACATAAGAGATGCACTTGAGTCCCTGTATAGGCTCATTGACGAAAAAGGATTTGCACCGCCACACTATTACGATTACAATGATTTTGGCAGGGAGGCCCAGCGAGTTTATGATGACCTTTATCTTGGCAACTAAAAAGAAATAAAACAGTGGAAGAAATAAACTATCGAAAAGGGGACTGGCTGAAGGACGATTCTTGCATCTTTGACGGGTATCCGTACCAGAATATTTTTGCACAGAGTGTATGATCCATTTCAACGGGGATGAGGGCTTTGCGCCAACATTCGAAGCTTTCCCAAAGGGAATCCCGCCGGAAATCGGACAGACAATAGAGAACATAGAGGGCCATATGTGGGAGACCACGGAATACAGTTTGAAAAAAGGCAGCCTTATGGCTGCCTTTTTCATATCCATTTTTGACCGGACCGAAGTCGTAAAACTACGGGACCGCAGGGGAGGCAACCCCTGTTAACAAAGCGTAGCGGGGAAAGGGACAATATGAAACGCGAATTTTTGCAAAACTTTAAAGTCGGCGATCAATCGTTGCCGAAGGAAATCATCGATGCAATTCTGGATGAGAATGGTAAGGACATCGAATCTGTAAAAGGTATGTATGTGGATTATGATGCGATCAAAAAACAGCTCGATGAGGCCAACAGAACGATTGACGGATTCAAAGACATGGACATTGATACAGTGCGGAAAGAGGCGGCCGATTGGAAGCAAAAGGCAGAGCAGGCGGAAAGGGATGCCGCGGAAAAAATTGCAACGATCCAATTTGACGGACTTCTGGACAGAACCATTACAGGGGCAAGAGGCCGAAACACAAAGGCAATAAAAGCGCTTCTGGACCTTGATACGTTGAGGGCCAGCAAAAACCAGGAAACCGATGTGAAAGCCGCATTGGAGACTCTGAAAAAGGACAGCGGTTACCTGTTTGAAGACGCAGAAACCCCGCCGCCCTATGCAGGAGGAACTGGGACGCAGAAACCCGGATCTGGGTCGGATTCCGCATTGCGCAAAGCAATGGGACTGCCAGAGGCAGCAAAATAATTTAGAAATGAGGGAATCAAATGGCAAACGCAATTGAACTGGCAAAGAAGTTTATCCCCATGCTGGATGAAGTGTACAAACTTTCTAGTCTGACTGCTGTGCTGGACGGCGCGGCGGAATTGGCACAGCAGGGAGCTAATGCAAATGAACTGATTATACCAAAGCTGGATATGCAGGGATTGGGCGACTATAACCGCAACAGTGGTTATGTGTCCGGCGACGTCACCTTGACCAATGAAACAGTCAAGTGTAATTTTGACCGTGGTCGGATGTTTACGGTCGATTATCTGGATAACTTGGAGAGTGCAGGCATTGCTTTCGGCCGGCTGTCCGGTGAGTTCATCCGCACGAAAGTTGTTCCGGAATTGGACGCATTCCGATTTGCGACGTACGCTTCTGCCAGCGGTATTTCGAAAGTGGCTACCGGCGCAGCGCTTGCTGACGGCGCCGCAGTTGTAGCCGCTCTTAGAGCAGCCGTAAGTGAGATGGACGAAGACGAGGTTCCACAGACCGAACGTTACCTGTTTATCACTCCCACTTTACTGGGAATGGTACAGGATATGGATACGACCAAAAGCCGCGAAGTGCTGCAAAACTTTGCCGGAACGGTGAAGGTTCCTCAGACTCGTTTCTACACCGCCATTGAACAAAACGATGGCACCAGTAGCGGCGAAGAGGCCGGCGGCTACAAGAAGGGCACCGGCGCGGCGAATATTAATTTCATGATTATTCATAAAGCGGCGGTCATCCAGTTCCAGAAGCACGTTGCGCCAAAAATCATATCTCCAGAGCAGAATCAGACGGCCGACGCCTATAAATTTGGCTACCGCAATGTGGGAATTGCTGACGTGTACGAGAATAAGGTCGCGGGGATTTACCTGCACCATCAGGCCGCGGGCTGATATGGGACGTTTGGTAGGCTTGACCTTTGAAGTGAAAGCGCCGGAAAAAGAAAGGGGCAGCAAGACGGATGGCAACCATAGACGAAAGACTCCTGGAACCGGACGGCAAGCCGGAAATTCGAGAGAACTTCAATCGGATTCTAAGCCTGTTCGATGATGGAGGAGGTGTTCCCGGTCCACAAGGGGTAGGAATTAAAAGTATCACGGGGACGATTGACGGAACCAATAAGCTCACCCTGGTTTTTACACTGACGGATGATAGTACGCAGACGGTGGAAGGAACCATCACGCCTCCCACGACGGTATAGGAAGGCTGTTGACATGACAGATTACGCGTTCTATATGACAGTATATTTGGGCGACTCTATCCCGCAGGAGGACTTTGACCGGCTGGCAAAACGGGCGGAAGAGCAGATCGCCCGGTATAAGCGTATTTATCGGGTGGATGCGCCGGACGCGAATAGCGAAAATATGGCTATTTGTGCGATGGCCGACGCGTTGTACTATTTTGAAACTGCGCAGAATGGCGGGATCGTAACCAGCTCGTCGATTGGAAGCGTTTCCAGCAGCCAGAAGACCGATGCGATAGACATCAGCCCTAAAGCGCAGGCAGCAGAGCTGTATCGTTGTGCCTGTCAATATCTGGATATTTACCGGGGGTGCAGTCTATGTTAAGTGTGCGGCATAAATTGGGATCGCCGGTGGATTATTCCAAATGTAACCAGACGGTGACTATTTACCACAAAGATCATGAGCGGTACACAGCTACTATCGTGTATCAAGCCTTTCTGGACTTCAAGAAGACGCAGAACGTGGACAAGACCGGCAGTCAGGAAACAAATTCCTTCCTGCTGGTCATCCCCTGCGATTCTCAATGCGTTTTTGTGGGCGATAAGGTGTTGTTAGGCGAGGGTCCAGAGATTGCTACACGGGAAGAATGGGCAGGCTTTATCCCCGCGAAAGTACCCGGATTGGTAGTTGTAAAATATGTTGATCCTAAGTACTGGCAGGGACGATTAATACATGTGGAGGCGGGTGGATGAATGTAAAGCTACAACTGCTTCCAGCGACACAGATTGTCCGGAACAAAGGATTGAGCAAGGACGGAGATGTTCAGCGGTTCCATACAGCGAATGTCTTACGCCGAATCATTAAATACATGCCGTATCGTACGGGGGAGACCATAAAAATTACTGTTGCACAGACAAACATCAATAAGCCGCAAATCGTTACAGATGTCCCTTATGCCCGTTTTTTGTATTATGGGATGGTTATGGTTGGAATAAATAGCGGCAGTGCTTATGCACGCAGAGGTGAACCGAAGCGTGTGACAAACCGCCCGATTACCTATACGAAAACAAAAAATCCACGCGCCGGCCCTTACTGGGATAGGGCGCTTGTAGCAGCGGAGGGGGCGGCAATGACAGCCGATCTACAGCGGTACATAGAAACTAGGAGATAGCTATGACGGACCTAGAAAAAATCCGGGGGTGGATCGCCACCTACCCGGATTTTAACATCTTGGAGAGATTTCAGGTTGACTATACAGATCAGCTTCCAGCCAATGGTGGTCTGTTTCCCACGGGGATGGTTGAGGTCAGCCGCGCGGAGGATATACTTGGAAATGTAACCGTGAAAAACCAGTATAATTTTGGCTTGTACTGTGTGCTTGAGAAAGCACCGGGGGATGACGCAGGCGCAGAAATCAACGCAGATTGGGTGATGGGCTTCCAGAAGTGGGTGCAGGAACAAAGCGTCCGTGGATGCGTACCCCACTTTGGGAATACCCAAGAAAAAGAAACTGCCAAGGCTCAAAACGGAGTTCTGTACGAGCAATCCGGTGAAGGCACAGCGGTTTATATGGTGCAGCTATCTGTACAATTCAAAAAATATTTCGAGGTGATTTGATTGGCAAAGATTGAACGAAAATATCTTGCGCATTATGTGAATGCCGATACCACCGGTTCGTCACCGGAGTATGTGCGGCTTGGAAAGGATCTGGAAGAGTATTCTCCGGAGATGTCCGCAGAGGTGGAGACCACAAAGAACATTTTGGGCGAAACCAGTATCAACATATCCAGCTATGAAAAAACCGGAAGCGCAGAACCCTATTATGCAGAAAAGGACGATCCCCTTTTCGACCGGCTACAGGCGATTATTGACGGCAACCTTGTCCTGGACGATCTGAAAACCGACGTAGTGGAAGTAAAGTTGTGGGAGACGGAACAATCTGGAGCATATCCTGCCACGAAGGAAGAGGCATATATCGAGATTACATCCTATGGCGGCGATACTACAGGCTATCAGATTCCCTTTACACTGCACTACACCGGTGTAAAGACGGAGGGAACTTTTAATCCAAAGACCAAAACATTTACAGAAGGAGGCGGTGAATAAATGGCTGAAAAACTGATTTTCGACGATGGAATAAAGGAATACGAGGTAAACGGGCGAGAACTGCTCCGTTTTAACCCATCGGACCCAAATGTCTATAACCGTTTCTGCGAGTTATATGAAGAACTATCAAAACTCGAAGAGAGCTATGAAGCGGAACTGAAAAGGTTGGAGGCAGAAACCACAGACGACGATGTGGAATCCAGCGGCAAAGCTCTCAAACTGATGCATGACATTGACGCGAAAGTGAAAGCGCGTCTGTCTTACGTGTTCGGCGAAGGGAACGATTTTGACCGCATAATGGGCGGCGTCAATTTGATGGCAATTGGAAAGAACGGGGAACGTATTGTAACCAACCTGCTTGCTGCGTTACAGCCTATCATCGAGGATGGCATTCGCCAACATCAGTCCGATGCCGCCGCAGAAGCCGTGGCCGCTGCCAAGCTCAACCGAGAGCAGCGCCGCGCGAAGAAATGACCGGGTGGGACTTACCGGAATTTGCGGAGATTGGCGGTAAGACTTATCGAATCAATGCGGATTACCGGGATATTCTTGATATTGTTACCCGCCTAAACAATCAGGAAGAGAGTGAACAAACGCGCTTATATGTCGCGTTGGCGCTCTTTTATGAGGATTTTACGGACATGCCGCGGAAGGATTACCAGGAAGCTGCCAACTGGATGATGCGCTTTATCAGCTGTGGAGAAGAAGAGACGGATGCCCATCCGCGGCCCAAACTCCTTGATTGGGAACAGGATCGCAACATGATTGTGGCAGATATAAATAAAGTGGCAGGGTGCGAGGTGCGTGCCCTGCCCTTTTGCCACTGGTGGACATTTATCGCGTGGTTCAACGCTATAGGGGAAGGGCAGCTTTCCACGGTGGTTTCCATCCGCGACAAGCTTCGCCGGGGGAAGAAACTCGAAAAATGGGAGCAAGAATTTTATCGGGATCACAAGACACAGGTGACCTTGAAACAGCGATACACAGCGGAAGAATTGGCCGAGCGGGAACGCCTGAAAAAGTTATTAGGAGAATAGAAAACCGCGCCCCTATGGAGGGCGCGGATAAGTAACAAAAGCATTTAGTTTAATTTAAATTCGATGTCAGCGTCAGAGCTAAAAATACTGCCTGTGTACTGCAAAATTAATTCAGGATCATTGATAGGCTCTTCAAAGGCGAGTGTTCCGGAAATTGTCCCGCCAGGGGCCAATTCCCCACTAGACAAAGCCGTGTCAGTGTTAATCGTGGTGAATGTGATATCCGTAATTTGACCTTGGCTGTTTTTGATCTTAAAGTCATACGGATTGTAAGAGATATTTTCGTCAGTGCTATTATTTTTATACTGCACGGTTACGACGATATATTCCATGCCGTCTTTCGGTTTATCGTAGGTGCTGCCGCTGGATTTTTCAACTTTTGTAACGGAGAGCTCTACGTCATTGTATTGCGCGGTCTCATTCACCCCGTACACTTTATCTTCCAATGCTTCTGAGGAAACCTGCGCTTCTTGGCTGACCTCGGTGCTGTCTTCTTCCGAGGAGATCAGTTCGGACGCAGAACTTGAAGAAGATGATGTGTCGTCCCCCTCCCCAAAGATGGATCCGATGATACCAATTACGACTAACACACCCAGCACAATGAGTACAATTTTTAAAGGTCTGCCCTTTTTCTTCGGTGGTTGCGCAGAAGCATTGGTTTGTTGCACCGCTGACGGATCTATAGGAGCCCCACAATTTGGACAATATTTCGCTGATCCAACATCAGTGCCACATTTTGGACAATTCATAATTCTACCTCCCTAAATTTTACAGTTTATTCATATTATAATGCTTTTCGACAAATTCTGCAAGAGAAAAAGAAAATTTTTTAAAAACCGCTTGACTTTTGCCACTGCTTAATTTATAATTATGCCATGGCAAAAAGAGAGGTGATGAATGTGTCGCCAAGGACTGGACGTCCAATTAAAGGAACAAGTAAAAGAGATAAAAGTTTACAGCTTCGCATGAGCCAGGAAGAACTAAACCTCCTTGATGAATGCGCAAAAAGACTTAAAGAAAGTCGGACAGATGTTGTAAATCGTGGGATCCAACTTGTGAAAAAGGAATTGGACAAAAAATAGAGTGCTGGCGGCCCTGACAAGCTTACCAACACTCTACATCACCAGAGGTTACCCATCTGATAAATCCATTCTATCATGGTGGGACCTCTAATTCAAGAAAAATAGGAGGTTTTTATCATGGAAGAAGCTATTGTGAGGCTCTTGGCATTGGCGGATGAAAAACAGATCCGCGTAATCTGGCATTTTCTCAATGCCTATTTGAGATGAAGGGTGGGGGTATTGGCATGAGCAAGCAACAGCTGTTCACAGAAATTGTTTGTGTCCTCCGTCGGAACTGGAGCAAAGAGTTCCTTCGCCGGGTGCTTACCCGTGTGTTGATTCTGGAAGAGGCGCTGCTCGAAAAGGAGGCCGCCGTATGAATGAGTTGCAAATTTTTAATAACCCAGAGTTTGGGGAGATCAGGACTGTGGAAGTGGACGGGGAACCTTGGTTCGTTGGAAAGGATGTGACCCTGGCGCTTGGATATAGCGACACAGATCAGGCCCTTAGAAAGCATGTCGATGAAGAGGATAAGCTGACCCGTCAATTCAACGGGTCAGGTCAAAACCGGGTTATGACCATCATCAACGAATCCGGCCTCTATTCTCTGGTTCTGTCCAGCAAGCTGCCCGGAGCAAAGCGGTTCAAGCGATGGGTGACGGCGGAAGTCCTTCCCTCTATCCGTAAGCATGGGGCATACATGACCCCGGAAACCCTGGAGGCGGCCATCCTCAACCCAGACACGATGATAAAGCTTTGTACAGCGCTCAAGGACGAACAGGACAAGCGCAAGGCGCTGGAAGCGGCTAATTCCGCATTAACAGTGGAAAAGCAGATCATGCAGCCAAAAGCAGAATATTTTGACGAATTGGTTGATCGAAATTTAAATACCGGAATACGGGAAACAGCAAAGGAATTGGAGATTAAGGAAAAGAGCTTTGTGGCTTTTCTTCTGGATAAACGATATTTGTATCGGGATAAAAAAGGGAAACTACAGCCTTACGCCCAATATGCAAACGATTTGTTTGTCCTGAAAGAGTGTTACAACGAAAAGACACAATGGGCTGGAACCCAACTTCTGGTTACTCCCAAAGGACGAGAAACGTTTAGATTACTGTATCTGAATCTGAAAACCGCTTAAAGTGTGTCTCCACTTCCGTAAGGGGCAAATGGGTTGAAATATACTGTATAGACGTTTGCTTTTCCGATAAAATAAGTCTTGCCCCTCACGGGGCAAGTGGATTGACATCATAAAGAAAGGAGGATATAATAAAAGCGTAAGGTGCTACCAATAGACGGTTGCCCCTAAAGTTTGACTAAGAAATAGCCGCTAACTTTGTGAGGGTTGGGCGGCTATTTCTTTTTATCGTGAGAAGCAACAGTCCAAACGAACGTTGCAACGCCAAGAAGAACCAAACAGAACTGAAAGAGTTCTGAATATGTAATCATGGCCTCACCCCCTCTCAATAGGAGGGGAAAAGAAACGAATTCCCCTCCGGGAATGGAGGGGCAACCGCCCAACGTCTTGATAACACCCTACGGGACATATACTATCATAAAAGACACGTGGTGACAAGAACCGCACTCCATCAGGGGCGCGGTTTTCTTATGCTCATTTTTACGCCAGATCGGAGGTGAAGGGTTGGCAGACGGAAAAGTAATTATCAGCACAGAATTAGATAACAGCGGTTTTAAAAAGGGGTTATCAGGACTTAAAGGTCAATGCAATGGCCTGAAAAGCGTTATATCCAGCATTGGTAAAACGATTGCCGTAGCGTTCAGCGTAGGAGCTATTATTAATTTTGGCCGTCAGTCTGTGAAGGCAGCATCCGACCTGTCCAGCGCTATGATAGGTTTGCAAAGCATCGTGGATGGGCAAGGCCGCAGCTTTTCACAGGCGCAGTCTTTTATTGAAGATTACATAAAAGATGGCCTTGTGCCCATGCAAGATGCAGTGACCGCCTATAAAAATCTTTCCATGCGCGGCTATGATACCACGCAGATTGAACAAACCATGACGGCGCTAAAAGATGCGGCGGCCTTCGGCCGGCAGTCATCTCTGACGATGGGACAGGCAGTTGCATCGGCGACGGAGGGCCTCAAGAATGAGAATTCTGTCCTGGTGGATAATGCAGGTGTAACGAAAAACGTATCTGTTATGTGGAAAGAATATGCGCAGTCCATCGGCGTCGGCGTACAAAGCTTAACAAAAGAGCAGAAAATCCAAGCGGAAGTCAACGGAATTTTACAGGAAACGAAGTTCCAAACGGGAGATGCTGCGAAAGCGGTGAATACCTACGCGGGGCAAATGTCCATGCTGAGTTTTAACTTTCAGCAGCTGAAAGTAGCCGTTGGAAATGCGATTATACCAGTTGTGCAAGCCGTACTTCCAGCGATCAATACGATTATATCCGCCTTGACATCTGTTGCAAACCTGATTGCTCAGATCACGACAGCCTTATTCGGAAAATCTACTAAAAGCGCACAGAAGGCTGCAACGGCAACCAATAGTGCTGCCAATGCGCAGAATAATCTCGCCGACTCCACGGAAAAAGCTAATAAAGCAGCCGATAAGCAGCTTGCTTCCTTTGACGAGCTGAACATTCTGAAAAAGGATAGTGCAGGCAGTTCTTTGGGGGCGTCTTCTGGCAGCACTGCGGGCGGAGGCGGAACGGCTGCCGAGATCCCCGTTTTGGCGGGGGAGATTGGTTCTGAAGTAACAGTAAGCCCCAAAGTGCAACAGGCGGTTGATTTCATCCGCGGGTTATTTGAAAGCATAAAACAGACAATCACAGATGTCGCCGACTATGTAAGGACGAATTTTGTTCCCCCGTTCATCGAGGCGGTCAATATGGTTGCACCCCACGTAGAACGTTTTAAGTCCATTCTGGCCGGGATCTGGTCAGACATCAGTGACCTTGCAGAGCCTTTGAAAACCTGGTTTACGAACGATTTCACACCTTTTTTACAGAATGTCATTCTGACATTAGGACATATCGTATCTGGGCTGTTTGACACTTTCAATATGGTTTTCTCAGACATCTGGTCATTGGTAATCGAGCCAATCCTTGATAAGTTTACCACAACAGTGTTGCCTTTTTGGACAGAGTTTGCCAATCAAGTCGTGTTGACGTTAGGACCAGTTTTTGATTTCATAAAAGCAATTTTTGATTCCGTTTGGAAAGATGTTATCGCGCCATGTCTGGATTTTATTGTGCAAGCATGGTGTGATCTATGGGACATTGTCAAGCAACTTTGGGATGAATACGGAGAACCAATTTTTGAAGCACTCCGTGAAGCAATCACCGGTACAAAGGATACATTTTTAAATGTTTGGAATACCATCATCAAGCCTATTTTTGACAATATATTCCAAGTCTTAAAAAAGTTATGGGACGAGCATTTAAAACCACTCATTGCCCAGATCGGGGAGTTTATCGCTAAATTGGTACAAGGGGCGCTGGAGATTTACAATAAATTCATTCTTCCAGTTGTGAACTGGTTTGTTAAAACTTTAGGCCCTCCGATTGTACAGGTAATTAACTGGATTACATCCACTATTGGGACAATCGTTGGAGTCGTGGCAGATGTTGCAAAAGGCATATTCAAGTCGCTGGGAGGGATCATCGATTTTGTTACTGGAATTTTTACCGGGAATTGGGAAAAAGCGTGGAACGGAATCAAAGATATATTCGGGGGAATTTGGGATGGTTTTATATCCATAGTGCGGGGTCCAATTAATGGCATCATAGGCTTAATCAACAAGATGATAAACGCTATCAACGGTATGATTCGTAATGTCAACAAAATCCATATCGACCTGCCGGACTTTCTGGGAGGCGGATCCTTTGGATTTAACATACCGACGATCCCTAACATCCCAAAACTTGCACAAGGCGCAGTCATACCGCCGAACCGCGAATTTATGGCCGTCCTGGGAGACCAAAAGAGTGGTACGAACATCGAGGCCCCGGCGGACCTCATCCGGCAAATCGTGAGAGAAGAGCTCGAAGCACTGGATATGCAACCGCAAGTCGTGGTCAAGGCCACTGGCAGCATGGGGGCTTTGGTGCGCCTGCTGAATTTGCAAGTTGATCGGACAAACAAGCGCTATAGCCCTGTGGGATAAAGGAGGGACCAAAACTGAAAGCATTGCTCATCGACGGAAAAGAACCGAGGGCGCCTGATAGTATACAGTTCGCCCTTCAAGACCTTTCCAGCGAAAATTCCGGGCGGGATATGGCCGGAACTATGCATAAGGACGTCGTGGCACAAAAACGATCTCTAAACTGCAAATGGGGTCCTATGACCATGCAGGATTGTGCGTTTTTGTTGAAGCTCGTGAACAAACCAACCTTCGATGTGACATACCCGGATCTATTGGATGGAAAACCTGAGACCAGGAAATTCTATGTTGGGGACCGAACAGTCCCGATCTTACGGATACGCGAGGACGATGTATACGTCAGCAGCGTATCCTTTAATTTTATTGAGGTGTGACTATGTATACTACCACAGATTTGTATAAGCGCCTGATCCGGCAGCCCGGGCGTCGGCAGATGATAGGCGGCACAATTACATTGGCCGACGGGACGATAATTGACCTCACTCCGCGAAATGTTTCAGAGGGAGGGCTTGAAGTCTCTACCGCTACCAGCCAACAGGGAGCGTTCACCTTGGGCGGGGCGGTAGTGGGGGAAGCAAATCTCGCGCTCATCAACCACGAAAAACAATTTGAAAACGCAGATTTTACGGAGTCGGTTCTTCGGCCTTCTATGGGGCTATTGACGCAACAAAAATGGGACGGCACACAAACGATTGAGCGGGTGCCGCTGGGCGTCTACACAGTAGACAATGCTGACAAAACCAACTCAACAGTAACTATTTCGGCGCTGGACAATATGGAGAAATTCGAGCGTCCCTATAGCGATAGCGATCTTACATATCCGGCCACGCTGAAGCAAATCGTATCGGATGCTTGCGCGGTCTGCGGTGTAGCACTGGCAACACCAGATTTCCCAGGCTCGGGTTACACCGTGGCGCAAAGGCCCGATGAAGAGAACATTACATTCCGTGAGATCGTAAGCTATGCGGCGCAGCTAGCTGGATGCTACACCCATTGCAACCGAGACGGTGCTTTGGTGGTGGATTGGTATGATCTTTCCACCACGCCTTACCAACCGACGGGAGTGCAGTCGTCCGATGTGGCTGCAGCCGACATAACGATCACCGGCGTGCAGCTTATCCCACAGGATTCCAATGTTGCGCCGGTCAAGGCTGGCACCGAAGGATACATCGTAAAAATCAACAATAATCCGCTTGCACAGGACAATTTACAAGCTCTGGTGGATGCCCTAGCTGAAAGGCTGGTCGGTTTTAGCTTCCGGCCTTATACGGTCGAGTGCTTGTCAGACCCGTCGCTCAATGTGGGCGATACAGTGCGTATTACGGACCGGTATGGGAATCAGCATGTCAGTTTTGTGAGCAACATCGTCTATGCACCGGACGGGACTATGACGATCACCGCCGATGCGGAAAGTAAATTAAGCAATGCGTCCACGCGTTTCACGGCCGCAGAAAAACTACAGGAGCAGGTCAACAAAGTGGAGGATACCGTTACAAAGCAGGGGACAGAGATCAACCAGAACAAACAGGAGATTGAACTGAAGGCATATAAAGATCAAATTATAGCGACCATCAACATCAGCCCAGAAGGAATCAAGATCAGCGCAGATCGGATTGACATCTCCGGGCTGGTCACGATGTCAGACCTAGAGGGGGAAGGTACTACCATTATCAACGGCGCCAATATCACGACCGGCCGGATTGAGTCGGAAAACGGTGATTGGTGGCTGGATCTGGAGAGTGGCGATGTTTACCTTTCAAAGGGGACATTCGCCGGGGAAATCCGATGGGGCGACGACAACTATATTGATCAAAACCGTAATGGCGACACCATTATTTCGGCCGCGAATGATGTTACTGTGCTCACAGGAGGCAAGCTGGACATAGCAGGAGATGTAACCTGTGATAGTGTGGACTGCAACCATGTGTACGGATCGACCGTAGAGGCCGACGAGCTGCACGCGGCTAATGGGTATACCGGAGAAGTCGGTATTACTCGCAGCGACGGCAGCACAAGAATCATGGAGTTCGAGGATGGTATATTCCTCGGCTATGTGTGAGGTGATTGAAATTGACCAATGAAGCGGTTAAGCTGAACGCCTGGAAAGTCAGTGCGGATACCGTGATGGCGGTGCAGGGAGAGGTAAACGGCCGTACACTTACAGTGACGATTATCGACCGCAGCGGAGAGCTGGACAGCACCAGCAACGCAGAAGTAATTGACCGGCCTCTTGATCTCACCGGGAAAACCGTGCAGATGTATGTGGGGAAGCCGGACGGAAAAGCATGCCTGCTGGATGGATCCGTAAAGGATGCAGAAAACGGTATAGCCGAGTTCACCTTATCGCAACAGAGTACGGCAGTCAAAGGAAAAGCGTCTTTGGAAGTCTGGATAACAGATGCGCAAGAGAACACGCTGAAAATTATCGGGCTTACGCTGGATGTGAAGGCGTCCGGTGAAGCTGATATCGAAAGCACAAACGAATTCCAGACACTGCTACAGGCCACCCAGGAAGCAAAAGCCGCCGCAGAAGCGGCAAACAATGCGGCCAATACCGCAAACGAAGCCGCAGAAGACGCCGATGTAGCGACCCAAAACGCGAACGCCGCTGCGGGAAGTGCGAATGCAGAAGCCGTAAAAGCCAGTCAAGCCGCGTCAGATGCCGATGAAGCAGTCATCCGAGTGAACACAGCGATCCAAAATGCTGCAAACGCCACGCAAGCAGCGAACACAGCCGCAGACAACGCCGAATCTAAGGCGGAAGCGGCTCAAACGGCAGCCGATCGCGCGAATGATGCTGCTGACAAGGTGGATGACGCACTGGCGGGGGAAATCGGTCCCGCCATCGAAGAAGTGATCGACGGACAGAAAGGCAAAGCGAATGGGCTCGCCAGTCTCGGTAGTACCGGAACAATTCCCACATCACAAGTCCCGACCCTGCCAAGCACAAAATTACCGACCGTCCCTGTCAGTAAAGGCGGAACTGGAAAAACAAGCTGGTCATCGTCCCGAATGATTTATGCGTTATCAAGCACCTCTTTAACACAGCTTGCGTTTCCATCGGTCGCCGGGTCAATTCTGCGCCAAGGGCGGAGCGGTGCCCCCTACTGGACGCCGCCGGAGGATATGTGCGACGCGATCGGAGCGGTGCCCGATACGCGCACAATCAACGGTAAGCCCCTGTCAGAGGATACAACCTTAACTGCGGCTGATGTGGATGCGCTACCAAGCAGTGGGGGTACGCTAAATGGTAATTTAACAGTATCGGGTACGGAGATGTACCCTAAATTAGATTTGATATCTTCCGATTCTTCGGAAACCCGTATCGGAGCCGTTGAACACAGCGTTGTGGGCAAAAATGTATATTTGTGCAATCGCAGTAGTGATCGGACAAAATGGTCACAATTAGTACTATACCCAGAGGACTCAGAGCTTAGACGGCTGCTAAGGCTTGTTGTTCAGACGGACGACTGGGCGGAGTATTTTTTGTATGGTACGCACAATGCCACGGTCGTCGACAGTGCCCCGACAGAGTTCATCGGGGAAGGCGTTATCGTGTTTTGTAAATCAAACCACAGCATTTATCGTGGCATCGATGGCGCGAACGTGCGGTTTTATTGATAAGGAGGGACAACCTTGTACCAAATTAAAATTGGAGATCAAACCTTTGACTTGTCATGCATCACCGTCGATCGAGATAGCTGTATTATCCAACTCCCCGGCAAATACAGCGTCGATGAGATAAAAAACGCATTCGCGTTTGGATTAGATTTTGTGGTGCTGGTGGGCGAGAGTGAAGCTGAAGGAGGCGCTACCCAGACAGTTGAATACCCGTACACAGGGTATGTACGCGCAGGTGATCCCGAGATGGTGACCGTAAACGACGCACAACGTGTCCAAATTGTGTTGTACAAGTCCGCAGATGAGCCCGGCGAAGGGGATGACCTTGCCGAAAAGATGACACCCCTAGAGTCGGATTTTAACGGCATGGTGGCCGCAATCGAGAGGGGGCTTGCGTTATGAACGACAGACTGATGGAGGCGTTATCCAGCGCCATCTACGTGTCAAAAATGTATCTTGCAGGCACAGCAGTAACAGAAGACGACCAACGCATCCGGGCGTCAGGCCTGTATCCCGATTGGTTGGCAGGGAATCACGTCGTCGGAGATGTCTGCAACGCCAACGGCCAGACTTGGGAGTGCTACCAGGCCCATGACAATGCAACCTATCCAGATATTAAACCTGACAACGCTGCGTGGTACACGTTCTGGCGGCCGCTACATGGCAAAACCCCGGAAACGGCTAGACCTTTTGTCCCTGTTCAAGGCGCACACGATATTTATCGGACCGGGGAGTTCATGATTTGGACCGACGGAAATACGTATGAATGTGTAGACCCGAACGGTACCGCCTATAGTCCCGCTGATTATGCACAAGCGTGGAAATTGATACCAAAAAATTGATGGTTAATTTGCCTGTATAGACAAAAAATCGGGTTTAAAAACCCGAATGATAAAGGGGGAATGTAATACGAATATTAAGCAGCATCCAAGCCCAAACCACGGGAGCCGCAACGGTTGGAAGCCGGATATGATCGTCAACCATATCACCGCGGGAAGCACAGCGACAGGAGCGCTTGCTACACTGTGTGATCCCAATCGAGAGGCCTCGGCCCACTTCGTCATCGACAAAGATGGCGCAGTCTACCAATTGGTAGCGCTCGACCGTGCAGCCTGGGCCAATGGAACCAGCACAAGCCCGTCGGATAGCCGCTACTATGGTCATTCGACCCTGGCGGCGGTGCGGGACCGGTGTACCAACGCCAATTATTATACCGTCAGCATCGAGCACGTCTGTGTAAGCGGTGGGGCCCTGACCCCGGAGCAGCTTGCAGCGAGCATCGAGCTGCACCGGTACATCATCGCGGAGGTCAAACGCCTTTATGGAGTCACCATCCCAGCGACGCGGGAATATATTGTAGGGCACTGCGAGATCAATCCGGTGACGAAACCGAATTGTCCGGGCAAGGATTTTCCATACAACAGAATCTTGGAGGGATTACAAAACGTGGCTATTACAAGCGATACCAGCGGGACAGTAAAAATCAAACGCGGCGGCTACTACACGGCGAAGTTTTCCGGCGCCAATGCGACCCAGATTCAGGTGACCGCAGGGACGGGAGATGTGGTGACCATCGTACCGATCAACCGCGGCGAGGACAAGCTCGCGGCGATCGTACCGATTGGAAGGCCGGGGGATATGACGGGCATTTACACCACCGCTCCCGGTGGGCAGCCGGTCAAACGGTTTGTTGCGCAGATTGTGTGAGGAGGCGACCTATGGATCAGGACAACACCATCGCAGTTCAAGCATTGGACAGCGCAAAATCTGCGCACCATCGTCTGGACCGCCTGGAAGATGAGGTCAAGGACATCCACGACCTCGCTGCGGCAATGGCTGCGACAAGGCAGGAGATCACCGGAGTACAAGCAGACATCAGAGAGATCAAACAGAGCGTGTCGAAGCTGACTGCTCGCCCTGGAATCTGGTGGGACAAGCTGGCTGCGGCGGCCATCGGCGCAGCGGCAACAGGAATTGTGACGGCAATTTTGGCCCAGATACTTTAAAGGAGGATTACATATGGATTTCAATAGCTTTCTGAGTTGGGACATTCTGGCGACCTTCGCGGGTGTAGCAGCCTGTACGGGCCTGCTTACCCAAATGCTGAAGAGCGTGACGGCTAAGCTACCAACGCAGTGGCTGTCTTACATCATCGCTGTGGTGCTGCTGGTAATCACTACCGCGGCCACGGGCGGTTGGATGCAGCCTTGGACGGTATGGGCGTTGGTGCCACTGAATGCGGCCTTGGTCAGCCTGGCAAGCAATGGCGCGTATCAGGCGCTCGTACGGGCGAGAGGTAACGGCGATGGCAGTAAAGCCTAATTCCCACGGACTGGTCGGTGAGGGCGTCGGCTTTGAGAGAATCCGCCGGATCACCGGCTACCTAGTCGGCACAACCGATCGTTTCAACGATGCAAAGCGTGCGGAAGTACGCGACCGGGTAAAACACGGGTTGATAGGTGGATAAAAAATGTGATGCCCGTAGAACCTCTTATTATGGAGATTCTACGGGCATTTTCTTGGTCGTTGTTTGGTCGTTATTTGTGCTAAAAATTACGAAAATCACAACGATTTACAAAAGATACACCATTTAAAAATGGCTTAAACACTGGGTTTTTGCGTTCTAATCAGTTTCACGAGTATTAAAATTTTGAGTTCAAGTCTCGTCTCGCGCACCAAATCAAAAATCCCGGAAACCGCATGGATT
>ERZ1643247.850-NODE-850-length-32919-cov-22.364593_pt1 | contig 32919 bp, 30 predicted proteins | sample MGYA00579264_ERZ1643247 | MGnify/ENA primary metagenome ERZ1643247 (study PRJEB29033, sample SAMEA4952262) | chicken gut metagenome | biome: Broiler Chicken; feature: Gastrointestinal Tract; material: Caecum | place: Ireland | collected 2018 | study: Broiler... | reverse complement strand
CAGTAGCATCTGATTTATTTACTTTTTTCCGGCTCATCTCTCGCAACGAATCAGCTGGAGCGACTGAGCCACAGTAGCATCTGATTTATTTACTTTTTTCCGGCTCATCTCTCGCAACGAATCAGCCGGAGCGACTGAGCTATGGCAACATACCGTCTGTTTAACAAAGACAGCTTATACATTATACCATATTTTTTAAAAAAATCAAATGTTTTTACTGCCTTTTGGCACGATCATATTGATTTTTTTCGGAAGCACGCATATTTTCACATTGCCGCAGACGCCCTTTTCCCCGTCAAAATTCCAAACGACGCTTTCGGCGGCTTCGATCTCAAACTCCTTGCCCGTAAAACGAATGATCTGCTTTTCGGGGACTCTGAACCCGAACAAAAACAGGTGCGCCAAGGCCAAAAAAGCGCGTATTTTTTTAAAAACATTCGGATTCTTTTTTTGACGGATCACGGCAAGCTCTATCTTCCCGTCGCGGATACTGCTTTTTTTATTGAGTTTCATGCCGGCAACGTAGCGGCCGTTCATTAAAATGACAAAAATGCTGTCTGTTTCGACGCGTGCACCTTCGTTTTTCACTGCAACGTCGAAAACGTCAAATCGCAGATTCTTTTTGATCCCCTCTATTCCGTAAGCCAACCGCCCGATCTGCTTTTTCTGCTCCTGAGGCGTAGTGTAAGGCGCGCTCGTAAACGCCCCCGCCGCCACGACATACATCGCATAGCGGTCGTTGATCTTCATACAGTCGAGCATTTCGTTATCGCCCGTCAGGATCACTTTGAGCGCACCGCGAACGCTCTTCGGTATGCCGAGCGTATGCGCGATGTCGTTCACCGTTCCGCTCGGAATGTAACCGAGCTCGGGAGGAAATTCAGCGTCGCCGATGCCCTGCACGATCTCGTTGAAGGATCCGTCTCCGCCCGAAAAAACGATCGCGTCATACCTGCCCGCAGCCTCGCGCGCCGCTTTCTCCATATCGCCGGCGCCTTTGGTGGCGTAAACATCCACGACGTCATATTTTTCTTTCAGCTTCTGAACGATGTAATCCAGTTTTTTTGTGATCTTTCCCCTTCCGCTGACGGGGTTATAGACAAAAAAGCAACGCATCGCAATTTCCTAAACAAACCAATTTATGCCGTAAGATATACATATTATAAACGAAATATATATGAAAATCAATTATTTTGCGATTATTTATCGAAAATTTCAAATGCGGACAAATAATACACACACAGCATCGCCTGTAACCTGCGCGCGGCGCCTGCCGTAACGCTGCCGCTAAGCGCCGTCTCCGCCGCGGCCGAGAGAGTTTGGTCAAACGTAAAAAACTCTCTGAACTTTTTTTTGTTTGCAAGCTTAGCCTCCCGCGCCCCTTCAAAGACCTGCGAAAGAACGCGCAGCGGCTCGCGGATCCCCTCCTTTGCGGCGCTCTGCCCGATCCCGCCCGCCTCCAAGCGATTTGCGACCGCGTAGAGCGCCTCTGAACAAACATACGCGGCGATAATAAGCTCTGAAACGGTTTTGCCCGCCCCTCTTTCCGCTCTGCCGCGAAAATACAGCGTGCCGCCCTCTTTTGCAAGAAGCACGACGTTCTCCCCCGCGGCGCGCAGCCGCATCAGAACGGTTTGTGCGTCTTCCTGCCCGTAATAACAGGCGTACAGCGTATAATTCGTACCGGCGTCTTCATAATCGATCCCCGCGCCGCCCTTTGACGAAACGCTTTCTTCGCTCTCACCTCCTGCGGGCTCCGCTGCAAGCAGATACACGGGCAGCGATACGCCGATCTTTTTTGCCGAAAAGAAATAAATTCCAAAAACAGCGGCGATCAGCAGCGCGAAAAGAATAAGCAACGCGACCGCTTTTATAAAAAACGCTTTCCTTTTCGCCCTTTTTCGATTATAATATTCATAGGGATAATCGCTCATATCCCGATATTTATGCAAAAGGCGGAAAAATTATGAACTACCATATCGGCAACATGCTCATCTATCAGGAATTCAACGGCACGAACGAATGCCCGCTGTGCAGAATACGCAACATTCTCGAAAAGCGGCTGGTAGATCAATATCTGAACGAATCGGTCATGGAAGATTTCCAGCGCCGCATGGTAAACGAGCTCGGCTTTTGCGCGCATCATACGGAAATGCTGCACAGCCGCCCCAACAAACTGTCTCTCGCGCTTCAACATATCACGCGGCTTACGGCGCTGAAAGGAAAGATAGAGGTAACTGCCGACGTAAAGACCGCCGATAAAATGGCGGAAACGTTCATGCATTCGGGAGAAACCTGCGTCATCTGCGAGGGAGTAGAGGTCAATATGATCCGCTACTACAAAACGGTGGCGGAAATGTTTTATGCCGAAAATAAATCCAAGGAGATCCTGCTTTCGACCAACGGCTTTTGCCTCGAACATTTCGGCTCCCTCCTCAAATACGCGAGATACGCGCGCGGAAAAAAGAAAGATTACATCTATACGCTGACCAAATTGGAGCGCGACGTGCTCAATAAACTTTTAGAAGATCTGCAATGGTTTACGGCTAAGCACGACTACCGCAACGCGGACAAGCCTTGGAACGGCGCGGAAAAAGCGCTCGAACGCTCCATTTACAAGCTACACGGCATAGAGGCAAAGTAACGCGCCTCCGCCCCTTTTGACGGGTTCGGGCGCTATTCCCCTTTTTTGCCGGAAATCCGCCATATATAAAATACGCGCCGCCCGAGATCGGGCGGCGCGTTTTCTTTTGCTTTCTTTTTGAATCTTATCTGATCTGCAAGCCGTCTTTAAAGGCGTTGCCTACCACTTTGCCGAGCTCGATATAGGTGCCGTTGACCGAATCGAAAGTGATCGGGCGGAGCTTGGCGGGGTCTATCTTGCCGTTTTCGCCGAGAATGCGCTCATCTGCGCTCACATTGACGATCTGCCCGATGATCAGCCCGTCTTCATTCATTTTAACGAGCTTGCATTCAAGCGTCATCGGCAGCTCCTCGATGACGGGAGCGTCTACAAAATCGCTCTTTACGGTATGAAAGCCCGCCTTTTCCAGCTTGTTCGGAACCTTATTGCCCGAAACGACGCCGAGATAGTCGCATTCCACAACGTGCGCAGCGTCTGCCATGCTGACGGTGAACGCCCCGCGCGCGAGGATATTTTTTGTGGTTTTATGCCCCGCGGACAGGCAGAGCGCGACCTGCGCGTCGTCGCTGATGCCGCCCCATGCGGCATTCATCGCATTGGGCGTACCGTCTTCCCCGTATGCCGCAACGATGAGCACGGGCATCGGGTACATATATGTTTTTGCGCCGAAATTCTTTCTCATAATAAACCTCCCTAAGGGGACGGCCGTCGGCTGTCCTTTTTTTTCTGTATTATATCACTTCCGCAAAAAAATGGCAACCGCTCAAAGAAATTTAAACGGCGGTCGCGTCCGCTCCCGCCGTTCCTTTTATGTTTTTTATAAATTCAGAAAATCTTTGCGGTACTTTATGCCGAAAAGCTCGGCGAGCTTGACCATGTCTTCGTCTTTGATCGTATTGACTCGGGGAAGATGCGCGGTGAGCATATAGATCTGCGCCGCCTTTTCCACCGTTTCGATCAATCCGAAAGTCTCGTCCATCGTTTTGCCCACGCCGTAAATGCCGTGCATGCCCCATATCACGAGGCGGAACTCCTCCATTTTTTTTGCGGTCGCCTCCCCTATGGAATTGGTGCCGCACAGCATCCAGGGGAGCACGCCCACGCCGTCGGGAAAGACGACGATGCACTCCGTGCACATCTCCCACAGGGTATGCGTGAGTTTTTTTTCATCGAGCTCGTGCACATAGTTCATCGCCAGGGTATTGGTCGGGTGCGAATGCATAACCACGCGGTTTTCGGGGTCGACTTTCAGGCGCGCCATATGGCTCATCATGTGCGCGGGAAATTCTGAGGTGGGCCTGCCGCCGTCTTCATATCCCCACAAAAGCTCGATGTTCCTGCCGCCTTTGCCGATGCGTACGATGCCGAGATTGTTCGCAGGATCCTTTTGCACGTTCTTAAAATATTTTCCCGTGCCCGTGACGATGAAAATTTTGCCTTCCAGAGGGCTCGCGTCAAAGTCCTCCTGATTTACTCCCATAAAAGGTATGGTGCGCACGACTTTGGAAAGGTCGAGATACTCTCCGACCTCCTTTTCGTCGAGCATATAACTGATGTTGCCGCCATTGCGCTCGTCCCAACCGAGGCGATACATATTTGCCGTCGTTTCGCACATCTCCCTTACGAAGGGCGCTTCCAGAATGTTCTTCATATTACTTCCTCTCCTTTAATACTTTGCGCTCGTAGTCGCGCACCTTATCGAACCAATCCGCTCCCGCAAAATTGTTGCGCCTGAGGTATTCTTCCCACACGTCGCCGTAAGGGAGCGTTTTCATCTCTTCCTGCAAGACCATCTGCTCGGTGAAATTTGCCGTGTCCTGCATTTTTTTGAGCGTATCGTACGGCTGCAAAAGGGCGTACAGGAGCGCCTTATCCATATTGCGTTCCCCTACGACCCACGCGGAGATGCGGTTGATGCTCGCGTCGAAGTAGTCGAGCCCGATCATCACCTTTTCCGTCGCGCCGCACCGCACGATCTCTTTGCAGATCTCTTTGAGTTCGTCCTCCAAGAGCACGACGTGGTCGCTGTCCCATCGCACGCCGCGGGTAACGTGCAGCGCCACCGTATCGTAAAACGCCAGAAGCGACGGTATCTTGTCGGAAACCATTTCCGTCGGGTGGTAATGCCCGTTATCCAGCAGGCAGCAGATGCCGCGCGTCGCCGCGTAGTTCTGGTAAAACTCGTTGCTGCCCACGGTGTAGCTTTCCAGGCCGATGCCGAACACCTTGCTCTCCACCGCCACGCTCACCTTTTTCTTGTCGTATTTTACGGAAAGGATCTCGTCTAGCGAGTCTTTGAGCCGCAGGCGGGGCGTTAACCTGTCGGCGGGCACGTCTTTCAGTCCGTCGGGGATCCAGATGTTTACGAGACAGTGGCTGCCCATCTCCTCCGCAAGATATTCGGCGATCCTGATGCACGCCTGCCCGTGGCGTATCCAGAATTTGCGCGTCTCCTCGTCCGGACTGGAAAGGGTGAGCCCGTCTTTCACCTTGGGGTGCGAAAAGAAAGTCGGATTGAAGTCGATGCCGTCCAGCCCGATCTCCTTTGCGAGCTTTACCCACGGCGCGAAATGCTCGGGCAGATAGGCGTCGCGGTCTGTCTTTCCCGCGTCTTTGCCCAGGATCGCGTAGCTCGCGTGCAGATTGAGCCGCAGCTTTCCCGCCATGAGCGAAAAGGCAAATTTGATGTCTGCCATCAGCTCTTCGGGCGTCCTCGCCCTGCCGGGATAATTGCCCGTAGTCTGAATGCCGCCGCTCGCGGCGCCGGCGCCGTCAAAACCCACTACGTCGTCGCCCTGCCAGCAATGTACCGAAACGGGAATGCCCGCAAGCTTTGCGAGCGCCTTTTCCGTATCCACGCCGTATTTTGCGAAGATCTCCCTCGCCTGGTCGTACCTGTTCATTTTCCTGTTCCTCCGATAATTTTTATTCGAACGTGCGGAGCGGAAAGGTGTTTTCTATCATCTCCCTGCCCTCGCCTATATCCTTGATTTCTCCGCCCGCGATCATCTGTACCATGAGATTGCCGAGCGCCGTCGCCTCCGCGGGGCCCGCCATCACCTTTACGCCCGCGGCGCGAGCGGTCAGTTCGTTCAACAGCTTATCCCGGCTGCCCCCGCCGATCACGTTGAGCGTGCCGAACTTTTTGCCGAGCTTTTCTTCCATGGCGCGCAGCGCCCGCTTATAACAGTCGGCAAGGCTCACGTAAATACAGTACAGCAGCTGCCCGTCGGTAAGATCGCCCGCCTTTTCGCGCACGGCGGCGCACATGCTTTCGGGCGCGAGGAAAATTTCGTCGTTGCAGTCTACGAGCGCGCCGCATGCGTTTGCGCGGGCAAGCGCCTCCGCCGCGGCAAAGTCCAGCCCCAGCTCTCTGCGCGCCGACTGCAAGATCCACAGCCCCATAATATTTTTCTGCCAGCGGAACGTAAAACGCGGCCCGCCCTCGTTGGAAAAATTTTCCCGCATGCTGTCCGCGTCGGTATGCGCCCTTTCCTGCTCGACGCCCAAAAGCGACCACGTGCCGCTGGAAATGTAGGGCGAAGAAAAATCGCACGCGACAGGCGCCGCGAGCACCGCGCTCGCCGTATCGTGCGTGGCGCACAGCACGGCGGTCATGTCACACCCGACCTCGGCGGCGATCTCCGCTTTGAGCGGCCCGACCGTCTCCCCGGGCTGAGAAATGCGCTTTTCAAACAGGCGTTCGGGCAGTCCCAGCGCGGAAACGATGTCCGCGTCAAAGGCGTGCGTTTTCGCGTTCACCAGCCCCGTGGAAGTGGCGTTCGTATACTCGCACGACCTTTTGCCCGTAAGTTTATAGAGAAGGTACTCCGGCAGCATCAAAAAGCCGTCCGCTTCGTTCAGCCTGCCGGAAAGCTTGTCCGCATACAGCTGATAGACGGTATTGAAGGGCTGGAACTGAATGCCCGTTTTTTCGTACAGCGTTTCAAAGGGCACCGCACCGTGCACTTCGGCGATCGCGCGCTCCGTTCTGCCGTCGCGGTAGGCATAACAAGGGAAAATTTCCTTATCCCCCCGCATCAGAACGTAATCCACCGCCCATGTATCGATGGAAAAGCTGTCTATCCTGCCGCACTTTTTTACCGCTTCCGCGATGCCTTTTTTTACATGGGAAAGGAGCTCCTCCGTATCCCATATAAGATGCCCGCCCTGCGTTTTGTTCCCGTTCGGGAACCTGTACACCTCTTCGGTGACGAACTTTCCGTTTTCCGCGCGGCCGACGATATGCCGCCCGCTGCTTGCGCCGATGTCTATGGCGAGGTATTGCTTCATGTTCCGCTCCATTTTTTTATTATTATAGCAGACGGAATAAAATTAAACAATGACAGGATTTGAGCAAAATACTGACATCGTTTGACATTCCTTTGCGTATATTCTATAATAAATATATGGACAGAGAGATCATTGAAAAGCTCATGCGTATCTCCGATGAAGAACGGGAGATCCTCAACGGGCAAAAAAATATCCGAAAGGACGATTATACCCTTTCAGACAGTTTTATCATCAACAGCAAAAAGATGTTGAACGCGGACAAACAGATGGACTTCCGCCTGCATACGCGCTTTATCGACTTTCCCGATCACGGGCACGACTACATGGAATTCATGTACGTGTACGCGGGCACGATCACGCACGTGATCGAAGGAAAAAAAATCGTGCTGGAAAGCGGCGACATCTTGTTTCTGAACCGCCATATCCGCCACGGGGTACTGCGCGCGGAGCGGGAAGATCTCGGCATCAACTTCATGGTGGCGGACGCCTTTCTTCAATACATCTTTCACAACGTGCAGGACAATCCCGTAATGAGCGGCTTCCTCACGCGCAATTTCGACCGCGCGGGCGAAGGGGAATATTTGCATTTCCGCATCAAAGACAATTTTCCGATCAGAAACCTGATGGACAATCTTATCTATGCGCTTGCAAAACACACGGCGGACGACTACGTGATTTTAACGCAGCTGGTTTCCCTCCTCTTTTCCTACCTATCCTATTATAAGGAAACGCTCGCCAACAACATCACTTTATCCTCGCCCGACGCCGTGTTGAAACAAAACGTATCCTCCTATATCGAGAGGCACTATCCGAGCGCCCGCCTCCGCGAGCTTGCCGACGCGCTCGGATACACGCCGGAATACCTTTCCCGCCGCATCTCCTCGCTGTTCGGCTCGACCTTTCAGGAACTCGTCGTAAAAGAAAGATTGCGCGTCGCCGAACGACTGATCCTCACTACGCGGCTGAGCGTAGACGAGATCATTCGCACGGTCGGCTACGAAAATCAGAGCTATTTTCACAGGCTGTTCCGCGAAAAATTCGGAGATTCCCCCTTCCGATACCGCCAAAAACACCACGAAACGCAGGAGAGAGACGGCTGACCGTCTCTCTCCTTTTTTCTGTCGTCTGAAATTTTTTATCCGTTCCCTTTCAGCGCCTGCCCGCAGGCGAAAGCGATCGCGGAGCAGGTCTTTCCGATGTGTTCCTCCGTATGCGCGGCGGAGAGAAACATCGCCTCGAACTGAGACGGCGCCACATATATCCCTCGCTCCTGCATGGCGGCAAAATACTCTGCAAACGCCGCGAGATCGCATTTTTTTACGTCTGCATAGCTTGCGGGCGCCTCTTTTGCGAAAAACGGGGAAAGCAGGCTCCCCACGCGGTTTACGGGAACGCCCTCCTCGCGGTACGCTCTTTCGAGTTCCGCGCCCTTCTCTTCGAGAGAGGGATAGATCTCGTCTTTATACTTTTCGAGGATCTCCAACGTTTTCAGCCCTGCCGCCGTCGCCGCGGGATTGCCCGAAAGGGTGCCCGCCTGATACACTTTGCCCGAAGGCGCGACGCACTGCATGATCTCCCTCTTTCCCGCATACGCCGCGAGCGGCATGCCGCCGCCTACGATCTTTCCGAACGCGAAAAGGTCGGGCTTGACCCCGTAAAGCGCCGCCGCGCCGCCGAAGGATACGCGAAAGCCCGTGATCACTTCGTCGAAAATGAGCAGCGCGCCGTTCGCATCGCACAGCCGCCGCAGCGCCTGCAAAAAGCCCGGCGCGGGAGGCACTACCCCCATATTCGCAGCGACCGGTTCGACGATGACGCACGCGACCTCTCCCCTGTTCGAGTTGAAAAGCGCCTCCGCGCTCGCGGGGTCGTTGTAGTCCGCCACGAGAGTTTCCCGCGCGTAAGAAGCGGGCACGCCGACGCTGTCGGGCATGGCGCCCGTAAGGCAACCCGAACCCGCCTTGACGAGCAGGCCGTCGGAATGGCCGTGATAGCACCCCTCGAATTTTATGATCTTATCCCTGCCCGTATATCCGCGCGCGAGACGGATCGCCGACATGCACGCCTCCGTGCCGGAATTGACGAGCCGCGCCATCTCCGCGCCCGAAGCCGCGCAGATCGCTTCCGCAAGGCGCGTTTCCCTGCCCGTCGGCGCGCCGAAAGACAGCCCGTCCGCCGCGGCGGACTGCACGGCGGCGACCACCTCGCTTCGCGCGTGCCCCAAAATGAGCGGCCCCCAGCTCATCACGTAATCGATGAACCTGTTTCCGTCTGCGTCTTCGATCGTGTCGCCCTTCCCGCGGGCGATAAAGAGAGGCGCGCCGCCGACAGCGCGGAAGGCGCGCACGGGCGAATCCACACCGCCCGGCAAAACCCGCTTCGCCTCCTCGAACAGCCTTTGCGAATTTGTCCTATTCATCTTTTGCCCTCTTTTGCTTTATTCATCTTCGCTCCTCTGCCAGCGCGCAAAATCGAGCGCGTGATAGGTGATCACGATGTCTGCGCCCGCACGGAAAAACGCGGTCATGATCTCCGTTACCGTACGCTCTTCGTCCAGCCAGCCCTCCTTTGCCGCCGCTTTGACCATCGCATATTCCCCGCTCACGTTGTATACCGCGAGGGGAAGGAGGGTATTTTCCCGCGCGCTCTTCACGACGTCGAGAAAAGCGAGCGCGGGCTTGACCATAACGATATCAGCGCCCTCCCGCTCGTCTGCAAGGATCTCGCGGAGCGCTTCGCGCGCGTTGCGCACGTCCATTTGGTACGATTTTCTGTCTCCCGATTTCGGGGCGGAATCCGCCGCGTCGCGGAAAGGCCCGTAAAAGGCGGAGGCAAATTTTGCGCTGTACGCCATGATCGGCAAAGAGGAAAACCCCGCGCCGTCCAGCGCGCCGCGTATCGCCTCCACCACGCCGTCCATCATAGACGAAGGCGCGACCATATCCGCCCCCGCCCTCGCCGCGGCGAGCGCCGCCTCAGCGTGCAGCGGCAAAGAGGCGTCGTTCTCCACCTCCCCTCCGATGAGCGCGCCGCAATGCCCGTGCGAAGTGTATTCGCAAAGGCAAATATCCGCTATGACGAGAAAATCCTTTCTCTTCCCGCGGCAATATTCTTTGAGAAAGCGGATCGCGCGGGGAACGACGCCGTTTTCGTCGTACGCGCCGCTGCCCGCCTCGTCTTTCTTTTCGGGAATGCCGAACAGCATCACCCCCGCTATGCCCGCCTGCATCACGGCGTCGGCGACCTCCCGCAATCTGTCGACGGAATAGCGCCACACGCCGGGCATGGAGGGCACCTCCTCTTTCACGTTCTCGCCGAAGCGGACAAACACGGGATAAACGAGCTTGCGGACGTCTGCCCTCATTTCGGCAACGAGCCCGCGCAGCATTCCGTTTTTGCGAAGTCTTCTCAATCTCTGCATGTTTTCTCCTTTTGCGCGGTCATCGCGCGCACAAGCGCCTCCACCGAAGCGTTTTCCGCGACGATCGGCGCATAGCCGCGCTCTCTGAGCGCGCGCGCCGTTTCCTCCCCTATGGCGAAGGGCAGCGCGCCCTTCGGCAGCGCGCACCGATCCAGCAGGGCGCGCACCCCGCCCGCCGAGGAAAAGGTAATAAACTGCGCGCCTTCGAGCGCGTGGTCTGCACGCGCGAGCGCCCGCTCGTCGGATACGGTATCGTACAGGTCGAACTGCACACCCGCGCCGCTTAGCGCGGGGCTTCCCTGCGCCGCGCGCAAAAGCGCCGTCCTCTCTTTATCGGCGCCGCGCGCCTTCAATGCCTCCGCAAGCGCCTCTGCGGTGTAGTTTTTCGGCATGAAGTCCGCATGAAAACCGAATTTTCCGAGCGCCTCCGCCGTCGCCCCGCCGATGACGGCGAATTTTTTATTGCCGAAAACGCGCAGGTCGATCCCCTTTTCCCGCACACGTTCGAAGAAGACTCTCACGCCGTTCGCCGAAGTAAAAACGAGCCAGTCGAACGCGGAGATCTGCGCAAAAAAGGCGTCGAAATCCCTTTGCCTTACCGCAAGGTGGCAAAGCCCCGCCGCGCGGAACCCCGCCGCCCGCATGAGGGGCAAAACGCGGGATACGTGCGCTTTTGTTCCCGTGGCTACGGCGCGCGGCGCGTTTTCCGACAGGCCCGCACCGAAGGCGCACACCCCGCCTACGACCACGGTCATGGGCGCGGGCAGTTTTTCCGCTTCCTTTCCGACGTCTTTCAGCAAACAGCGCGCCGCTGCGCCGTCGGCAAACCCCGCTCGGGAAATGACCGCGGCGGGCGTATCCTCCCGCATGCCGCCGCCGATCAGTCCGCGCGCGATGCTTTCCGCCGCCGCTTTCGCCATCAGAAATACGAGCGTATCCTCTTCCTTTGCATAACGGGCAAAATCCGCTTCTCCTTCCTCCGTATGCGCCGCGACGACGCGGAAGCCGCGCGAGAGCCCCCTGTGCGTAACGGGTATGCCGAAGAGTTCCGCCGCGGCGACCGCGCCGGTAACTCCGGGCACGCATTCGGCGTAAACGCCCGCCCTTTTGAGCGCAAGCAGTTCCTCGCCGCCCCGCCCGAACACGAACGGGTCTCCCCCTTTGAGCCGCACGGTACAAGGATATTTTGCCGCGCATTCCGCGAGCAGCGCGTTGATCTCCTCCTGCGCCATGCCGTGCGCGCCCGCGCGCTTTCCCGCAAAGATCTTCCGGCAGGAAGGCTTTGCAAGGCGCAGGATCTCCTCGTCTATCAGGCTGTCGTAAACGAGACAGTCGCATGCCCCGATCAGTTCCGCCCCGCGCAGGGTGAGAGAGCCCTCACCGCAGCCTGCGCCTACAAGGTATACGGTATTCATGACAGTTTCCCCGCGAGCGCGGCGACGCTCTCCTCGCCCGCATAGGGAAGGGAGCAGATCTTCCCCTCTTTCTGCGCATAGAGCATTCTGCCGTCAAAATAGGCGCCGAGCCCGCCCGAGCAGTCTCCGCCGAGCGCGCGCTGCAATTTTCGTTCCGTGCGGGCGGCAAGGCCCGTTTCCCGATCGTCTATCAGAGCGCCCGCCCCGCCTTCGACGGCGATGATCCCCTGGCATGCCGCGGGAACGCACTCTTCGGGCAAAAACGGGCGCACCCCCGCGCGCGGGTCGCAAAAAGCGCCGCGCGCATCGATCAGCCCCAACCGTTCCAATCCCGCCGCCGCGAGCACGAGCGCGTCGAACTCCCCTGCAAACAGTTTTTTGAGCCGGGTATCCACATTGCCGCGCACGGGCAGTATCTGCGCCTGCGGGCAAAGCGCCTTTGCCGCCGCCGCGCGGCGGGGCGAGCCCGTACCGACTCGGCGGATCTCCTCGTTTTTAAGATACACGAAAACGTCGCGCGCGTTGCCGCGAGGCAAGCAGAAAAAGCCGTCCTTTTCCTCTCCCGCGGGGAGATCTTTCGCCGAATGCACGGCAACGTCTATCTCGCCACGCCCGATCATTTCGGAAAACACGTCGGTAAACGCGCCCCTGCCGAGTTCGGCCAAAGAAGCGCGCATGTCTGCGTCTCCCCTCGTTCTGACGGGCACGATCTCCGCGGCATAGCCCGCCCTCTCGAACGCCGCCGCGGCAAGGCGCGCCTGCGCGAGCGCCAACGCCGAGCCCCGCGTGCCGATCCTTATTTTTTTCATCTTTTCCCCCTCCCGAATGCCGCGGCGACGCAGCTTTCGTACCCGGCGCCGCCCCGCAGTTTTTCCGCCTCGCGCGCGATCTCTTCCAGATTTTCCGGAAGAACCGACTCGATATACTCCCTGAGCGCAGCCGCGAGCGCGGGAGAGGAGCCACCCGTGGAAATGCCTATCGTTACGCTTCCCCGCACGATGAGCGCGGGGAAATAGAAATCGCAGTTGTTTTTGTCGTCTACGCTGTTTACGGGAACGCCCGCTTCGCGGCAGTCGCGCGCGATACGCGCGTTGAGCTCCCCGTCGTCCGTTGCGGCGATGACGAGATCCGCCCCGCGCACGAGCGCCGCCTCATACTTCTCCGCGCAAACAAACCGCGAGAGCGCGGGGCACGCCTCTTTCGCGCATACGCGTATATTTACCCCGAAAGGAAGCAGTTTTTCCGCCTTGCGCAGCGCCACCGTTCCCCCGCCCACAATCAGGCAGCTCTTGCCCTCTATATCCTTCATAAAGGGAAAACACTTCATTCCTCTTCCTCCGCGCGGCGCATGTATTCGCAAAATGCCGCAGGATCGCGCTTTCTGAGCGCGTATAGTTTCTTTTTTTCCTCTTCGGAAAGCTCCTTCAAAAACGGCGCGCGCTGCCGCGCATACTCGCCCGCAAAATACTCCGCAAGGCAGACGGAAACGACGCTTTCCGCCTCCGCCGCAGCCGCCCGCTTTTTGGCGTTGTTTTCTTCCGCCGCGGCGCGGAAGCCGTCTATCCCCAACAGCCTGCAACCGGCGAGCGAGCCTACGCCCTCGTCGATGTCGGGCGGAACGGAAAGATCGATAAACAGCCTGTTTTTGCCGTCTTTACATGCTTCGGCGGTCTTTTCGAGCGCAAAAACAGTGTGCCGAGAGGCGGTGCAGGATATGACCGCGTCCGCCTCTTTTAACAGATCGTACCGCATTTCATAGGGCGCGGCCGCCGCGCCTGCCGCCTCCGCACGGCGGCCGTGCCGCCGGGAAGTGGCCGTAACGCACGCGCCGCACGCAAGGAGATTTTTCAGCACGGAGGAACCGATCTTTCCCGTCGCCCCCACGAGCAGAACGCGCGCTCCCTCCGGTTTGAAGCGGAACACTTCGTTCGCGGCGAGCGTCGCGAGCGAGCAGGCAAAGGAAGAGATCTTCGTCTGTTCGCGCACGCGCTTTCCACAGGACAGCGCAGACTGAAAGGCGGCGTCGAGCCCGCGTGCAGAGCCGAGAGAACGCGCCTCCCCGTACGCGTCTCTGATCTGCCCCAGTATCTCGTCTTCTCCCACAAGCATGGAGCACAGCCCCGCCGCAAGCCGAAAGAGATGTTTTTCCGCTTCCTCCTCATCATAAAAAAGGAACGGGCAATCCCGCGCAAAGGCTTGCAGGGCGGCTTCGCCGTCCTCCCTGTTTCCGCGATAATAGAGCTCCGTCCTGTTGCAGGTAACGAGAACGATCGCGCCTTGGGGCAGCGACTTCATGATCTCGGCGCGCTGTACCGAAGAAAAGGCGACCCGCCGCCTGATCGCGACGTCCGCCTTTTTATGATCGAGCGATAAACATTTCATAAGCTATTTTTCCGCCCGCAAGGGCGCGATATGCAAAGAGGGGCGCTCCGCCCCTCCGCCGATACGGTCATTCGCCGATAAGCCTTCTTTCTACGTTTTCAAAACCCAGCCTTGCGACGGTGTCGGCAAAGCGTTCGCCGTCGATGCCCTCGTCGCGGAACAACAGGATCGCCCGCTCTATCACGGACATCACTTCCTCTTCGTCCGTAAATATTTTCGACATCGCGCGCCCCTGCGCCACGCGCTTGCCCCATCTGCCGCCGAGATAAATTTTGTAGCCGTTCCGATAATCGGTAACGGCGCCGAACGGACACATGTATCTGCACCTGCCGCAATGATTGCACTCTTCGGCGGGGATCACGATCTTTCCCTCGCGCACCTGCGCGATCCTGATCGGGCACGCCGTTTCCACGCGGCATTTTTTACAGCCGCGGCACTTGTCGGGATAAACGGTCGGCATACGCTGGCCGATCACGCCCACGTCGTTCAGGTCGGGCTTTACGCAGTTGTTGGGGCAGCCGCCCACCGCGATCTTGAATTTATGCGGCAGAGAGATCTCCCGCATTCCTTCGTAAAAGCGCTTATGTATCTTTTCGGAGAGCGCAAAGGTGTCGATCAATCCGTACTGGCAGGTCGTTCCCTTGCAGGATACGACGGGGCGCACCTTTTTGCCCGTTCCGCCCGTATACAGCCCGTGCTCCGCCAGAAACGCGCGCAGCGGCTCTATATTTTCATATTTTACGCCCTGTATCTCTATCGTGAGGCGGACGGTCATGGCGAGCTCGCCCGAGCCGAATTTTTCAGCCGCCTCCGCGAGCGCCCTGTGCTGCGCCGCCGAGATCTTGCCGTTCACCGTGATGACGCGCGCGTTGAACACATCGGGATAGCGCTTGTCCTGCAAAAATCCCAGCCCTTTCACGCGCCTGATCTCGTCTGCCGATACCGTATATTCCATAATGACCGCCCTTTGCCGCGTCTTCGGCGGCGCATTCTTTTCGGTTCTATTCTAACATACGCCCGCGAGCTTGTCAACAGTTGCCGAAAAATCCTCTGTTCCTTCTCAAAAACTGCCGAAACCGTGCGCCGCGAAACCGCGCTTTCCGCGCAACAACGAACCTTTGTTGTTTTTATTCGGAAAGCAAAATTTTTTTCAGCTTCGAAAAATCGCTCGCAAAGCGCTGCGCGCCCGCCGCGACAAGCTCCGACTTCGGACGGTAGCCCCACAGCACGCTCACCTGAAACAGCCCCGCGTTCTTTGCCGTCTGCACGTCCGTCTCGCCGTCGCCGACGAACGCCGCGTCTTCGGGCGGCACGCCGAGCTCGCGAAGCGTCATCAGCGTAGACGCGGGATCGGGCTTGACGGGTATGCCGTCCCGGTTGCCGAAGATCACGGAAAAGCCAAACGGCTTCAAGATCGTCGCATTGAGCTCGTCTGCCGCCCGCTGCGACTTGTTTGTAACGATCGCCAGCCGCATGCCCGCCTCTTTGAGCGCCGTCAGGCATTCGGCCTCTCCGGGAAAGAGCTTCGTGCGCTCGTTCTTGCATGCAAAATGCACGGGGCAATATACGTTTTTATAAAAATACTCCGCTTCCCCCCTCCTTTCTTCAGGCAGGGCGCGCGCCGCATATAACAGCCCGCCGTTGCCCACGTACCGCCGCGTCTGCTCCAACGTGATCTCGGGGCAGCCGAATTTTCTGAGCGCCTCGTTCATGCAGGCGTTGAGGTCGGGGAGCGTGTCGAGCACGGTTCCGTCCAGATCGAATATGACCGCTTTCAGCATATGATTTCCTTTATCCGCCCGTTTGCCGAACGCTTGCAGGCGTCCGGCAAACGGGCTCTTTTGTAAAGATCCTTCTTACATTTTTTCCGGCACGCCGATGCCGAGGAGGGAGAGCGCGTTTTTCAGCGTGATGAGCGTCGCCTCCGTCAGCGCGAGGCGGAAATTCCTTTCCTTTTCTTCTGCGTTGAGGATCTTGCAGTCGAAATAAAATTTATTGTACTTCTGCGCGAGGTCGACCGCATAGCGGGCAATAAAGCAGGGCTCGTACTTTTCGAGCGCGTCTTTGAGCGTTGCGGGAAATTCGGAAAGCTGTTTGACGAGTTCGAATTCCTGCGGCAGCACCTGCCCGATCGCAAAATCCTTCGCCGTGCCACCCTTGGCCAGAACGCTGTTCGCGCGGGCGCACGTGTACTGCACATAGCAGCTCGTTTCCCCTTCAAAATTGAGGACTTTATCGTAAGAAAAGGTGATGTCTTTGATCTTATTGTTGTAGAGCGCGCCGAAGATCACCGCGCCCACGCCCACCGTTTTTGCGATCTCCTCCTTATTTTCGAGAGAAGGGTTCTTTTCGGAGATGATCGCCAGCGCCTTTTCGATACATTTTTGGATAACGTCTTCCAGATACACGACCCTGCCTTTGCGCGTAGACATCGACCCTTCTTCCAAAGAGACCATGCCGAAGGCGACGTGCACGAGATCTTTCGCCCATTCCTTGCCCATGAGCTCCAACACTTTAAAGAATTGCTTGAAGTGCAGGTTCTGCTGATAGGCGACGACGTACAGGCACTTATAAAAATCGTAAGTTTTTTTGCGGTAGATTGCGGCGGCGATGTCGCGCGTGGCGTACAGAGAGGCGCCGTCGGAGCGGAGAATGATGCAGGGCGGCATGCCGTATTTTTCGAGGTCGACGATCTTTGCGCCCTCGCTCTCCACCAAAAGCCCCTTTTCGTTCAGCTCGTCGATGACGGGCTGCATCTTGTCGTTATAAAAGCTTTCGCCCGCCCAGCTGTCGAAATGCACGTTCAAAAGATCGTATATTTTGCCTACGTCTTTTAAGGTGAGTTCCTTGAACCATTCGAAGAGGGCGACGCTCTCCTCGTCTTTATCCTCTATTTTTTTGAAAAAGGCGCGCGCCTCGTCGTTGAGGGAATCGTCCTTTTCCGCCTCTTCGTGAAAGCGCACGTACAGCGCGTTGAGCGCGCGCAGTCCGCCCTTTTCGATGTCTTCCTTCTTTCCCCAGCGCTTATAGGCGGAGATCAGCTTTCCGAACTGGGTGCCGTAGTCGCCGAGATGGTTGATGCCTACGGGCGTATATCCCAAAAACTTGTGCAGCTTATAGAGCGCGCTGCCCAGAACGGTCGTGGAAAGGTGCCCGATATGAAAGGGCTTTGCGATGTTTACGGAGGAATAGTCTATGCAGACCGTTTTTCCGTTCCCCTCGTCGGAAGCGCCGTATTTCTCCCGCTCGGTAAGGATGCGCCCGAGCGTCTCTTTCGCCCAAAACGCGCGGTCGATCTTAAAGTTTACGTAACCGTTCACCGCGGAAACCTCCGAAACGAGCGGATCGTCCGCGGGATAGGCGCTCTTTATGTCCTCCGCGATGAGCGCGGGCGCCTTGCGCATCGTTTTTGCCAGCTTGAAGCAGGGCAGCGCAAAATCCCCCATCTCCGTGTTGGGAGGGAGCGCGAGCATAGAATAAATTTCCTCTTCGGAAAGTTCGCCCGCCTTGATATTGGCGGCAATGTGTCTTTTAAAATCCATACAGACCTCTATACGATATACTCCCGATTAGTGTAGCATATTTTCATGATTTTGACAACTTTTTCGCCTTTTGCCCGCCCTTTTATTTTGATTATTTGAAAATTTGTATTATAATATAGCCTGTTCACGACAAACCGTCGCGGCACGGCAGGCGGCATATGCCGCGCACCATATTTTAAAATATCGGAAAACAGCAAAACATCGGGCAAACGGCGCTGCGATGTTTGCGCGAAGGAGTGCTTTTTTATGAAATTAGGCGTTGTGGGTCTTCCCAATGTAGGAAAATCTACGCTTTTCAATGCGATCACGCACGCGGGCGCGGAGGCCGCGAACTATCCCTTTTGCACCATCGAACCCAACGTGGGCGTGGTAGCCGTGCCGGACGAACGGCTCGACAAGCTCGCGGCGCTTTACGACAGCAAGAAGGTTACCCCCGCCGTCATCGAATTCGTAGACATCGCGGGGCTTGTAAAAGGCGCATCCAAGGGCGAAGGCCTGGGGAACAAATTTCTCTCCCATATCCGCGAAGTAGACGCGATCGTGCACGTCGTGCGGTGTTTCGACGACGAAAACGTAACGCACGTCGAAAACACGGTCGACCCCGTAAGAGATATTACGACCATCAACCTCGAACTTATCCTCGCCGACATGGAAACGGTGCAAAAGCGGCTCGACCGCGCCAAAAACTCCGCCAAGGGCGGAGACAAAAAATTCCTCGCCGAAGCGGAATTTTTGCAGAGGGTGCTCGATCACCTCGGCAAGGAACAGTGCGCGCGCACGATGGAGCTTTCCGACGAGGAAAAGGAGCAGATGCGGGATCTGTTCCTGCTCACCTCCAAGCCCGTCATTTATGCCGCGAATATTTCCGAAAAAGACATGGGCAAGCCCGACGCCGAACTCCCCTATGTGAAAGCGGTGGAAGCGTTCGCCGAAAAGGAAGGTTCGGAAGTGCTCGTGATCTGCGCAAAGACGGAGGAGGAGCTCTCGCAGCTCCCCGCAGACGAAGCGCAGATGTTCCTCGAAGAGCTGGGATTAAAGGAGAGCGGGCTCGACCGCCTCATCAAAAAATCCTATTCCCTCTTGGGGCTCATCAGCTACCTGACGGCGGGCGAAAAGGAAACGCGCGCATGGACGATCGCAAAGGGCACCAAGGCGCCGCAGGCGGCGGGCAAGATACACACCGACTTTGAAAAGGGCTTTATCCGCGCGGAAGTCGTAGACTATGAAACGCTTTTGGAATGCGGCAGCTACAATGCCGCCAAGGAAAAGGGCAAGGTGCGCTCCGAAGGCAAAGACTATGTGATGAAAGACGGCGACGTTGTGCTGTTCCGCTTCAACGTATAAAATCAAAGACAGATCGATGCATATGCGCGCCCCGCGAAACGTGCGGGGCGCGCGTTTTTTCTGATTCCGCCGCCTCGCCGTTTTTTCAAATTTGCCAAAAAATGAAAGTAAAAAAATTGTCGGGGCGTGCGGTTATCGTTTTCGAAAGTATTGCGTTCGGGGACGCTTTTTGATATAATAAAGCCGAAACGGTAAAGCATCGGCTCGGGGAGATGTAAAAATGGATATCAGGCAGATCGATAAAAATTTTTTGCAGGACGGCAAATTTGACGCGGAGAAAATAAAATTCTACGACGTAACGGAAAAGCCGTTCGCGCTTTACGGCGTCTTTTATGACGAGGGGCGCGGCTGTTTTTTGCGCATGCCCGCAGAGACCGCTGCGGCAGTCAGCGAGGGCGTCGCCGCGCTGACTGCCAACACGGCGGGCGGCAGGGTGCGCTTTTCGACCGATTCGGAACAGATCGTGCTGTACGTGCGCTACCGCGATCTGTGCAGGATGTCGCATATGCCGCTATCGGGGAGCGGCGGCTTCTCTCTGTGTGAAAACACGCCGGGAGGGGAAAAGTTTATCTGCACCGTGCGGCCGGAATGGACGGATGAAAAAGGCTTTGTCCGCAGCGCGGCGCTTGCGGGCGGTATGCGCGATTACACGCTTTATTTCCCTCTCTACAATGAGGTTTGCGAACTTGCGCTCGGTTTCGATCGTTCGGCTTCGGTCAGGGGCGGCCTTGCGTACCGCGATGTAAAGCCGATATTGTATTACGGCTCGTCGATCACGCAGGGCGGGTGCGCTTCCCGTCCCGATCACGCTTATCAGGCGCTCATTTCCAAGAAAAACAACGTCGATTTCATAAACCTCGGTTTTTCCGGAAATGCGCTGGGAGAGCGGACAATGGCGCGGTATCTGGCAGGAATCGCGTGCAGCGTTGCAGTCATCGACTACGACCACAACGCTCCCGATGCGCAGCATCTGGCGGCGACGCACGGAGAGTTGTTCAGAATTTTCCGAGAAACACAGCCCGACGTGCCCGTGGTTTTTATCACCAAACCTGATCCGGAGAGGGATGCGGAAGGGGGCGAACGGCGCGAAATCATTCGGGAAACGTATCGCAAGGCCGTTGCCGAAGGAGATAAAAACGTTCTATTTATCGATGGGAGCGGGCTGTTCGGGGATTTGCACGAGGAATGTACGGTGGACGGCTGTCATCCGAACGACCTGGGGTTTTACCGCATGGCGGAGGTCATCGGCAAAGCGGTCGATGCCGCATTGAAAATTTAAGCGGAGAATTTAAATGACGTAACCAAATCGTGGTAACCGTACGGTGAGACGGATTACCGCGATTGATCCGACAAGCGCGTTTCCTTCGGCGGATAAAAGATTTTGGTAAAAAAAATTTGAAAAAGTGCCTTTCTATCGTTGACATTCATACATATATCCTGTATAATCTCGTCTGTTCGATCCGACGGATCGGCAAAATTCCAAAAACTATGTGTTTATCAGAAAACTTGCGGCCGCAGCCGCAACGGTTGATAAGATACGGGTGCGCCCGATTGTGTAAAAGCGATCGGGCGCACCCTTTTTTCATGTTTTCCGTAAACATTTTACATATAAGATCTGTTTTATAAGGAGTATGTATGAGACTGATTTTACGATTCTTGAAGCCGCATTGGAAGCTCTGCGTTCTCACCGTCTTCCTGCTCATTGTAGACGTAGCGGGCGCGCTCATCATTCCCACGCTCGCGGCGCAAATGCTCCGCGAGGGCGAAGCCGGCGTTGCGATGCAGACGTTGATCTATACGGCGATCGCTATGGCGGTCGCGGCGGTCATATCGGGCGCAGGCGGCATTTTGAGCGGTTATACCTGCGCGGCGCTCGTCGCGCGCACCGTCTTTCGACCATTCGCGACGCGAACTGTATACTCTTTATGGAAAACGGCAATATCATCGAACAGGGCACGCACCGCGAATTTTTGGCGAAGGGAGGCGCGTATGCGGCGCTCTACAACAGCCAATTTGCCTAAGTTTAACAAAATAAACATAAACCGTTTGATTTGTTAACATAATCGGGGTGTACACTATTCTTATATGAAAGGAGGTCTTTCCATGAAACGGGCAACAAAAGCGTTGTTAACTCTCATTGCCGCCGCCGTTCTCGCATTTTCTTTGCTTCTCGCAACGGCGTGCTCCTCTTCCGATCCGGAACAGACGGAGCAGACAGAGCTGACGGAACAGACGGAACAGACGGCAATCTATGTAACGTCTATCGAAAAGACGGGCACGAACGGTACGGACGATATTTATACCATCACCTATTCCGACGGAACGACGAGCACTTTTACCGTATCCAACGGCTCGGACGGCAAAGACGTTTCCATCAACGACATCTACGAGCAATATAAGGAAACGACGGGCACGGACATCTCTTTTGCGGATTTTCTCAAACAGTACCTGACCGTGAGCGACCAGACGACGGCACTCGCCGTGAACAGCTGTCTGCTCTCCTCCATGAAGATCTATTCGGAGTTCGTGCAGACGTCGCAGTCCTTCGACCCCTATTACGGCGTCGTTTCCTCTTCGAACACGGCGATCTCCACAGGTTCTGCCGTCATTTACAGCATGGCCGCGGACGGATATACCTATATCGTGACAAACTATCACGTGGTATACAATAAGAACGCGGACACGGAAAAGAACGGCGGCTCGAAACTTGCCCGCAAAATATACGGGTACCTGTACGGCAGCGAAAGCACCCCCTCTACGACCGACGCCAACAACGACAATCAGGCGGACACCGACAGCGACGGCTACACCCTCTACGATTACGGCAGTTATGCCATCAAACTCGAATACGTGGGCGGCTCAGTCACCTCCGACATCGCCGTGCTGCGCGCCGAAACGGAAGACATTGCGGCGATCAACGCCGACGCCAAAGCGGTCACGCTTGCAAGCGATTATCATGTGGGCGAAACGGCGATCGCCATCGGCAACCCCGAGGGCAAGGGGCTGAGCGTCACACAGGGCGTGATCAGCACCGAAAACGAACAGATCACGCTCGACATCGACGGTACGACCCGCTCCTACCGTTCCCTGCGCATCGATACCCCGCTTTATGAAGGCAATTCGGGCGGCGGGCTGTTCAATGCAGACGGAGAGCTCATCGGCATCACCAACGCGGGCAATTCGGAAGATCAGAACATCAACTATGCCGTTCCACTCGAAATCGTGAAAGGCACGGTAGAAAATATCCTGCATTATTACAACGACGGAGACAGCAGCACCACCGGCGCATACAAGATCACGCTGGGCGTTACGGTCACGACGCAAAACTCGAAATATGTTTACGACGCTTCTTCCGGATACGGCAGCGTACAGGAGGAAGTCATCGTAAATTCGGTAACGGCGGGCTCCATCGCGGAAACGCTGGGGCTGCAAGCAAACGACAAGATCGTTTCCCTTTTCATCAACGATACGGAATACACGATAAACCGCTCCTTCCGGATCTCCGACCTGATCCTCACCATGCGCGAAAACGACATCATCAAAGTCAAATACGAGAGGACGGAAAACGGCGAAACGGCGGAGCACACCTCAGAAGGTTACACCCTTGCGAGGACAGATCTTGTTCAGCTCGATTGACCCCTCGCTTTCATACATTTCACCTTAGACCAATGGCCGCGGAGCAATGCTCCGCGGCCGTTGACCGTTTTTCCCGTTTTCAATCATATCTCCGCGTAGACGACGGAAATATCGTCGCGCAGTTTATTGCGCACGAATTTTTCGCAGTCGGGATCCGTGTCCTGCGCGGCGTGCAGGCGCCCGAGCGCGGGCAGGATCCCGTTTGCAGAAACCTCCTCGATGAGCGCCGCCGGGGAAGGGTACAGCCCGAACAGGTCGTAAATTTCCGCAAAGCCGTCGGAAAAAACCAGCACGTCGCGCACTTCGCAAAGCGGGATCTTCCCGGTGAGCGCGGTATCCAGCCCGTCAGTCGTGTGCGAGAGCGCGCCGTACCCCTCGGGCGTATTCATCTTCGCGCGGTTTTGCAATATATACGGCCTGATATCCGCAAACGCTTCGCGCAGCGTTTTGCCCGTGCGGGCGGCGATCTCTTTCATGCGGCCGAAATTGATATTGTCCAGTTCGACGAGCCGCGTATCGAGAATATGCAGCACCTCTCCGCTCTTTTTCCGAATGACGGCTACCGTATCGCCGAGCGAATAATATTCCAGATATCCGCCCCTCTCCCTGACAACGGAAACGACCGCCGAAGGCTTATCCTTCACCCGATCGGCGCCGTCAAAGCGCAAATACTCCGCCGCGACCGCCCGGACGCCGTCCGCGAGGATATCCTCTATCTCCCTGTCTTCATGCAGCGCGGCGCACAGATACGCGCGGTGCCTGCGCGCAAACCACGCCGCGTCCGTCTCCGCGTCCGTTACCCTTTCGCCCGAAACGCCCGTGGCGCCGTCTATGACGAAAGCGCAGCGCTCGTCTGCGTAGAGGGCGTCTTCACAGTATTCCCGACGCGCGCCCGCGATGTAAGTATAAATTTTATGCATGGCGGCCCCTCATCTTTCGCTCTTGCTGACCGACTCGATGGCGACCGATCCGCCCCGTACCGCTTCCATGCGGGAAAGGTAATACTTTTTGTAAAATTTGAGAATGTCGTCGTTTTCCGACTCCGTTTTTACGCTCTCCAAAATGACGCTCGACTTATCGTAATCGGAAACGGAGACCCCGAACACCGCCGCGGAACGGAAGATCTCTTCCTGCTCGTCCTTTTTCAGGGAATGGAGCTTGATGAACAGGATCTCCTTTTTATGAATGGGCAACTCCGTAAAATCGAGCACCTTGATGACCTCTACGCTGCGGTTGAGCTGTTTTTTGATCTGCTCGAAAGTCTTGTCGTCCCCCATCAGGCTGATGGTCATGCGGGAAACGGTGGGATCCTCCGTCTCTCCGACGGTCAGGCTCTTCAAATTGTACGACTTCCCCGAAAACAGCCCGGAAATTTTGGCGAGCACGCCCACGTCGTTTTCCACATACAGCGAGATCCAGCGCTTTTTCATGGCCTGTTGCATCTTATTTGCCCTCCTTTTTGAATTCCGTGACCATTTCCGAAAGGGCGTTGCCGCCCGGTACCATGGGAAGCACGTTGCTCTCCCTGTCGATGATAAATTCGATGACGGTGGGCGCCGTTTTGTTCTGTTCCGCTCTTTCGAATGCGGCGGCGACGTCTTCCCTCCGTTCCACCCTGATCCCCTCTATGCCGTAGCTCTGCGCGAGCCTGACAAAATCGGGGATATACGGCGGGCATTCGGCGTTCGGAGAGGAGCACCATTCGCCGCAGCTTTTGCGCTTGCGCAGACAGGTGCAGGAATATCTGCCCCCGTAAAACATCTCCTGCCACTGCCGCACGTTGCCGAGATAGCTGTTGTTGAGAATGCAGACGGTGAGCGGGATCTCCTGGCAGACCGCCGTCGCGAGTTCCTGAATGTTCATCTGTATGCCGCCGTCGCCCGAAACGCACACGACGGGCATATCCGGGCAGCCTAACTTGGCGCCTATGGCGGCGGGAAGCCCGAACCCCATCGTGCCGAGCCCGCCGGAGGTGATCAGGCGGCTTTTCCCTTTGAGTTCGAGGAACTGCGTCGTCCACATCTGATTCTGCCCCACGTCCGTCGTAACGATCACGTCGGTATAGCGGCGGTTGATCTCGTCTATCACGTCTTTCGGGGTCAGCGCGCCGCCCCCGTCCTGCACGATGGGCTTTTCCCTTTTCATGGCGGTGAGCCGCTCTACCCATTCCGAAGTATCGTGTTTTTGCGGCGGCAGGATCTCCGCAAGCTTTTCCAGCGCTTCGCGCGCGTCCGCCACGATGGGAACGTCTACCACGATATTGCGGGAGATGGACGCCGCGTCTATGTCGATGTGTACGATCTTCGCTCCCTTTGCAAACTCCTCGATCTTGCCCGTGATGCGGTCGTTGAAGCGGGTTCCGACGGAAAAGAGAAGATCGCATTCGGAAACGGCGGTATTGGCGGCGGCACAGCCGTGCATGCCCATGTTGCCGAGATACAGCGGGTCGTCCGTCGGGATCGCGCCTTTCCCCATGACCGTCGTAACCACGGGCACCTTCGCCTTTTTCAGAACGGAAAGGAGCGCGTCTCTCCCGCGCGAAATGTTCACCCCTCCGCCGATGAGCAAGAGCGGCCGCCGCGCGGAGGCGAGCATCTCCGCCGCCTTTTTGAGCTGTCCCATGTGTACGCCCGTAGACGGCTTGTAGCTGCGCATGGAGATCTCCTGCGGGTACTCGTCGGAGCCGAGCGCGTTCTGTATATCCTTGGGAAAATCGACGACGACGGGCCCCGGCTTGCCCGTACGGGCGATATAGAACGCCTCTCTTATGATGCGGCCGAGATCCTCGCGGCGGCGCACCGTAACGGCGTATTTGCAGATGCTGCGGCAGATGCCCACGATGTCTACTTCCTGAAAGGCGTCGTTGCCGATGAGATGGGTCGGCACCTGCCCCGTAAAGCAGACCAGAGGCACGCTGTCGAAATTGGCGGTGGCGATGCCCGTAACGAGATTGGTCGCCCCCGGGCCGCTCGTAACGAGGCACACGCCCGTCTTGCCCGTGGCGCGGGCGTACCCGTCCGCCGCGTGCACGAGCCCCTGTTCGTGGCGGGGAAGCACGACGTTGAACGCCGTCTCCCCGTACAGAGCGTCAAAAATGTCGATCGCCATGCCGCCGGGGTATGCGAAAAGGGTGTCTACCCCCTCTTCTTTGAGCGCCTTCACAAACAGCTGCGTTCCCTTAATTTTCATAACAAAAACCTCCCGAAAAACTGCGCATTAGAGCGCGGTAAGAAAAAACCGCCCTGAACAGCTTACTGCTGTTCAGGGCGGCGAAATGCCGTGTTACCACCTGAATTCGGAAAAATTCCGCACTCTGTCCGATGCGGGCGGGGAAAAACCGCCGATACCGGTTCCCGTATAACGGCGGGAACAGCCGTCGGCGCCTACTCGGTTTTACCTTTGGGGCCGCCGCTCGGGGGCTACCTTCCGCCGCGCCTTTTTGAGAACTTGCACCGACCGTTCCCTCTCTGCAATAAAATGCGCGGGTACTCCTCCCCGTCATAGCGTTTCCTTATTGCCGATATGATAACATATCTCTGCGCGGTTTGTCAACTTTTTTTCATGAATTTGCGCGAAGCCCTTGACAACGCCCTCTTTTTGTGTTATGCTTAATACAGATAATACAGTTAATACAGTCAATACAACTACGGGTACGGGTAAAATGTTGATCAGATTGAAAGGAAAAAAGAACATCTACGAAGAGATCGTAGACGATTATACGCGTTACATTCTTTCGGGCGCGCTTGCGGAGGGAGAAAAACTGCCCTCCTGCCGCGCGCTCGCGACGCAGCTGGGCATCAACCCGAACACGGTGGAACGCGCTTATGCGGAACTCGAAAGGCAGGGGCTGATACGCACTTTGCCGAAAAAGGGAGCGTACGTCGCTTATGCGGGCGGCGGGCGGGAGGCGCTTTTCGAAGAGGCTAAGCACAGCATCGCCGCGCTGAAAGGCGCCGGGCTTACAAAGGAAGAGCTTTTTGCTTTGGCGGAAAAAATATACGGCAAGACGGAGGAAATCAATGATCGAGATCAAAGAACTTAAAAAATCGTTCGGGGCAAAGAACGTTCTGGGCGGCGTTTCGCTTTCGATACCGAGCGGCAGCGTGTTCGGGCTGGTCGGCATCAACGGCGCGGGGAAATCCACCCTGCTCCGCCTGATCGCGGGCGTTTTGCGCGCGGACGAAGGAAAAATTTTAGCGGACGGAGAAGAGATCTTCGAAAACGAAAAAAAGAAGCGGGAATTCTTTTTCCTGCCGGACGACCCCTATTACGCGACGGGTACGAACGCGGATAAGCTCATCGGGTTGTACAAAACGTTTTACGATTTCGACGCAGGCGTATTCGCCGAATATGAAAAGCGGTTTTCCATAAAGCGGAACGTGCCGATACGCAACTTTTCCAAGGGCATGAAGCGGCAGCTGTTCATCGCCATCGCGCTCGCCTGCCGCCCGAAATATCTCCTGCTCGACGAGGCGTTCGACGGGCTCGATCCCCTCGCGCGGCTGGAATTCAAGCGCGGGCTGATCGCGCTCAACGAAGAGAAAGGCTGCACGGCGGTCATTTCCAGCCATTCTCTGCGGGAACTGGAAGATATCTGCAACGGGTTCGCCCTGCTCGACGGCGGACAGATCGCCGACGCGGGCGACATTCAGGACGCGCTCGGAAAGGTGTGCAAATTCCAGATCGCCCTGCCCCGCGAGGCAAGGCGGGAGGATCTCCCCTTTGACCTTTTATCCTTTGAAGCGACGGGCAGGGTGGCAAAATTCATCGTTCGCGGAAACAGGGATGAAATCATAAAACAACTGGAAAAGCTCTCGCCCCTCTTCATCGAGGAGATACCCGTGGATTTTGAAGAACTTTTCCTGTGCGAAGTAAAGGCGAGGGGGTATCTGCAATGACAAAACTTTTACGCTATGAGATGAAACGCAATCTTCTGCCGGCCGCCGTGTTTTCGGCGATCGCCTGCCTCATCGTCGGCATCGTGTATATGTCCTCCGACCTTTTCCGCATATCTGTCGCCCCGGGCGGGAACGGCGGGTTCGCCTATATACCGTACGATTCCCTGATCTCAGCCCCCACCGCCGTGCTCGCCGTGTTGTGCGTAGCCGTGCCGGTCATGCAGTTTTCCTACCGCATGAAGGGGCGAGACATCGACCTATGGTATTCCCTTCCCGTAACGCGGGAAAAACTGACGTTTGTAAGGACGCTCGGAGGACTGATGCTCATATTCGTGCCCTATACGCTCTCTTACTGGCTCGGGTTTGTCATTGTGCTCCTCAGGGAAAACTATTTCGCACTGTACGGTTATCCGCTCTATTACCTCGCCTCCCTTCCGCTCGGCGCGCTCCTGTTCGGCGTTTACTCGTTTTTGTATACGCGCGCAAGCAACATAGGAGACGGATTGGTCTGCATGGCGGGCTGGACGTTCGCCCTGATGCTCCCCTTTGCGTTTCTGAGCGTGCGGTTCCCCCGCCTCGATCTACCCCGTTCGTTCAGCGTATGGCAGCTTTCCCCGTTCGGGCTTCTCTCCTGGGCGGCGGATTATTTCAACGAATTCATCTGCGCGGACGCGCTGCCCGCCCTGCTGCCGCTGGCATGGACGATCCCTCTGACGGTGTTGGAAGGACTGGGCGCCTATACGGGGCTGTTCCTCACGGCGCGGGCGCACAAAGCGGAAAACGGAGGACAGCTGTCCTCATCCCTTTGGTGTTACAGGGTGCTCGTTCCGGTGTACGTTTTTATTCTCGCGTCTTCACTGTCCGTCGATGCCATCGGCACGCAGCTCGCCTGTATCGCGGGCGCATTCCTGCTCGTCGGCGGGTTCATCTGCTTCGTCGTGTACCGCCGCTCTTTCAGGCTGAAAACTTCCGACATCATTACCCTTGCCGCTGCTTTCGGGGCGGGCATACTCGTCTCCGTTCTGTTCGGAATAGTCTGACGATTGCCGCTGCATGAATAAATATGCCGATATAATGCAAGACCGCCCCGCGATATCTCGCGGGACGGCTTTTTTTCTGCCATTTTTTAACACATAGTTTCCGCCGCATAGTTCCGCGCCCGTTTTATTCGGTGCGGAGCGCGATGACGGGATCCTTCTTCGCCGCGGCGCTCGCGGGAATAAGCCCCGAAATGAGGGTGAGCACGACGGAGATGACCACCATAATGAGCGCGCCGAGAACGGGGAGCGAGGCAAGCCCCGAAATGCCTGTAAGCGGCGTAAGAATAAGATTGATGATGACCTGCAAAACATATGCCACACCGATGCCGAACAATCCGGCGCAAAGACCTATAATAAAGGTTTCGGCGTTGAACACCCGCTTGATGTCCTTCTTTCTCGCGCCGATCGCGCGCAACACGCCGATCTCTTTCGTGCGCTCTACGACGGAAACATAGGTTATGACGCCTATCATGACGGTAGAAACGACCAGCGAAATGCCCGTAAAGGCGATGAGGACGTAAGTGATCGCGTCGAGAATGGTCTGCACCATACCCATCAGAAGACCTACCGTATCGGTATACCGCACTTGGTCTGCCTCATCATGCGTTTTGTTCCATGCATCCAGCCAAGCCGTTACCTGTCCTTTGGTGCCAAAATCTTTCGGATAAATATAAATCGCGTTGGGCGCCGCATTCCCGCCCATTTCTCTTTGTGCAGTCTGCCATGCCGAAATATCTGCATAAGTCTTCGGCGTCCACATCGCTTCTACAGGTATCCCGCCCACCAAATTCGCGGGCGCATAATAGGTTATCGTGCCGTTTTCTGTCTTGTATCCTTCACCTTCCGTATTCATCCATTGCAAAACCGCCGATTTATAGACAGGATTGCCTTCCGCATCTTCACCAACGTTTGTCGCTATAAATTCGTTGACCAACTCTTCTGTAATGTTCAAGCCTTCCGACAGACAACCATACGTCAACCCCTCTTGCAACCGAAGGACTCCAACGACATCGATATTTACGCCTTCGCCCTCCTGCGCGGTAATATCAGCCATTGTTTCCGCATAATCGAAAACATAACCGTCCGACGATCCGCTCGTATAGATCACATCATTGAAGAAGAGAGTATATTCCTTGTTCAAAAAATCGGTGAAATCCAGGTCGATTTCCGCATTTTCTTCCGTATGCGTAAATAAATTGACAAACTGTTTTTGACTAATAAATCCCAACTGCGCCAAAAGCAGATCGGTCATATCATTATTGCTGCCGACAACGATGACAGCCTCGTTTGCGCTTTGAGGCATTCTGCCCGCCACCACATCGTACTGCGAATCGACATAGGAAAGATAATCCCCGTCTTCCCTGTCCGCCGCAGACGACCCCGGCATTTTACTGACCACATTACCGAGATAATCGACAAGGCCGGCAAGCGACGCGTACTGCGGATTTGCAGTCTGCGCCGACAGCATATAAGTGTAATACGATTTCAGGTAAGAAAGAGACATACCTGTCGGCACTTCCGTGTCATTGCCTTGCAATGCAAACGGCTGTATCACTACATCGGTGTAAATATTGACCGGCAGCGATTCACCGTAATCTTTCTGGATCGCATTATAATATTCTTCGGGCATGCTTTCGACATAAGTGATATATTCTTCGGAAATATTATTGGTCATTGCCATGCCCTGCGCGATCTCTGTGAGAAACGAATTGACATAAATTTTGTCTCCCAACTGATCGAGGTCCGGCATATCGTTCGCCGAACTGAACCCGGACATGATAGACTGCATATCCAGCGTCGTTTCCGTAATCTCCAGCGGGTAATAGGAGAGCATATCCTCTTCCGTCTTGGTTATGTAAGAGGAAAAGCCGTTGGACAGCGCCAATACGAGGCACACGCTGATGATGCCGATGCTGCCCGCGACGGACGTTACCGCCGTTCTGCCCTTTTTTGTCAAAAGGTTCCTTCCGCTCAAAAGGAACGCCGTCCAAAAAGACATGCTCGTCTTTTTCTTTTTGGGTTTTTTCGCTTTATCGCCCTTGTTTTCACCGTCTTTTTTTACGGCAACTTCCTCCGCAACGACCTCCTCCGCTTCGGAAGCGTTTTCCTCTTTTTCGTCGTTTTCTTCGAACGGGTCGGAATCGTCCACCACTTTGCCGTCCAAAAGGCGCACGATGCGGGTAGAATACTGCTCCGCGAGCTCTGGGTTGTGCGTGACCATGATGACGAGACGCTCACCGGCGATCTCCTTGATAAGATCCATGATCTGCACGCTCGTTTCCGTATCGAGCGCGCCCGTCGGCTCGTCGGCGAGCAAGATCTCGGGATCGTTGACGAGAGCGCGGGCAATGGCGACGCGCTGCATCTGCCCGCCCGAAAGCTGATTGGGTTTTTTGTTCAGCTCGGCTCCTAAACCGACGCGTTCGAGCGCGCGCATCGCGCGCTCCTTCCGCTCGGAAGGCGAAACGCCTGACAGCGTGAGCGCAAGCTCTACATTCCCCAACACCGTTTGGTGCGGGATAAGGTTGTACGACTGAAACACGAAACCGATACTGTGGTTGCGGTAGGCGTCCCAATCGGCGTCTTTGAAATGTTTGGTCGAAACGCCCTTGATGACGAGATCTCCGTCCGTATAATGGTCCAATCCGCCGATGATGTTCAAAAGCGTTGTTTTGCCGCATCCCGACTGCCCGAGTATACTGACAAATTCGTTCTGCCTGAAATTGAGCGAGACGCCTTTGAGCGCATGAACAAACGAGTCTGCGACTTTGTAATCTTTTGTGATGCCCTCCAATTTGAGCATTGCCTGAGACATATTATATTTGACTCCTTAAAAAGAATGCGAGATACTAACGAGCTTTTGCCTCGCCCCTTCTTGACCGGGCGGTAAGCACCTTTTCTTCCAGCTCCGAGATGTCGGCGTCGCCCATTTCCGCAACGGCTTCGTCTACCGCTTTAGAAAATTCGGAAGCGCCCTCAATGAACGAACGCACCTTTTCCTCGCCCATTTTACGTATGACTTCCGACATAACGCGCGAGATCTTGCGCTTTAAGCCGTCGTAAACGCCGAGAGCGCTCTCGCTCAATTCGATGTACGCTATCTTGCGGTCTTTTTCGTCCGGCACACGCTCCACAAGGTGCTCCTTTTCCAGTTTGTTCACGATCTGCGAAATAGCGGATCGCGTGACCCCGAGCGCTTTGGCAAGATCGCTCGAAATGATCCTCTTTCCCTCTTCCTTTACGCGAACGATCTCCTTCATCATCTGCATTTCCGTATTGTTGATCGGGAAATTGTGGTTAAATATTTTCATTCCTCCCAACCGCCTGGCGATCTTATAGATCTCCTGCATCAACAGATCCGCGTCCATTTTCTTCCTCCCGTGTTAAGTCCTGAATTGTTAATAATTCTACTATTATACTTAACAAAAGTCAACCAAAATTATCCCGAAAAACATGATTTCACCCGTATTTCATCTTTTTTCGCAAATAAAACAAGAGAGGGCATCCCCTCTCCCGTTTTACCGAAAAATTACCAATCCTGTTTTTTGAGCGACTTGCTTTTCACGTCGTCGTAATACGCGAAGTACTTTTCCTTTTCGCTCTCCGCGCGTTTGCCTCTGAGATACGTTTCCATTTCCTCGGGCGTAAAATCGGAAAGGTCCGCCTCGCCGTCGTACTGCGAAAAAAAATTATACAGATCCGCCTCAGACATACTTTTACCTCCTCCTGTCCTTCCCCTCGCGCGCGGCGCGGGTGAGGTACATGGTCGTGCCGTCCGCCCCCGTTACGGGCGCATATTTCTGCAAAACGGGAAGGAGCTTTTCCATGAGCCCTTTAAAGGAATTGCAGCCGTAGTTTTTGGGGATAAAGTCGGAATATTTCTGTTTCATCTCCATGGAGATCTGCGCATAATACGCCTTGCCGTTGTTGTCGTCGATCAGCCTGTCGACAATATCCACGAGATCCTTCTTTTTGACCGCGTCGATGATCTCCGGTTTTTCCTCCTTCTGAACGGGCGCGGGCTGTTTCGCCTTGTCGGTCTTACCCTTCTTTTTCTTCTCCTTTTCGTCGGAGAGCAGATAGATGTATTCGTTAAAAGCGTTCACGAATCCGGGATTCACGTTCCTGCCGCCCATGCCGATCACGACCTTATTGCGCTCGCGCAGTTCCCGCACGAGGCGGGTATAGTCGCTGTCTCCCGCCGCGATGCAGAACACGTCTACGTCCTTTTCAAAAAGCACGATGAGCGCCTGAATGATGAGCGCGATGTCTATGGTATTCTTGCGCGGCTGCACTTCGAACTG
>ERZ1643247.848-NODE-848-length-32949-cov-21.935095_pt1 | contig 32949 bp, 27 predicted proteins | sample MGYA00579264_ERZ1643247 | MGnify/ENA primary metagenome ERZ1643247 (study PRJEB29033, sample SAMEA4952262) | chicken gut metagenome | biome: Broiler Chicken; feature: Gastrointestinal Tract; material: Caecum | place: Ireland | collected 2018 | study: Broiler... | reverse complement strand
GCGCTTTTTAACAGCGTTTACACCTCTTTTGATACGCATATCTTTTACTCCTTATAACTTATTTCTTGTAAGGAATGAGCTGGTTTTTCACCGTCAATTCCTGCGTTTCGCTGACGAACGCCGTCTGGCGCAGATTTCTCTTTCTCTTTCTGGGTTTGTCGCCCGTCTTGTGGTTCTTGCCCGACTGCGCCCTTTTCACTCTGCCGCTGCCGGTTATGTCGAAACGTTTTTTAGAACCGCTGTGGGATTTCTGTTTAGGCATGATTTTATCCTCCGAAAATTTTTTCTCGCCGCGCCCCCCGATTTCGGCGGCGCGGGTCGCAAGCTGATCTTATGACTGTTTGGCGGGCGACAAAAGCATGGAAATGTTCCTGCCTTCCGTGGTAGGCCTCTTGTCCATAACGCCCCTGCCTTCCAGCGTTTCAAAAAATTTGTTCATGACGTCTATGCCCATGCCGGGATGCGCGTTCTGTCTGCCGCGCAGACGGATAGACACCATGACCTTGTTCCCCGCTTCCAAAAACTTCTGTGCCTGACGCGATTTCACGTTCAGATCGTTCGTGTCGATGGTCATGGAAAGGCGGACTTCCTTCACCTCTACCATCTTCTGATTTTTGCGGGATTCCTTTTCCTTTTTTCCGAGCTCGAATTTGTATTTGCCGTAATCCATGATCTTGCAGACGGGCGGATTCGCCGTCGGCGAGATCTTGACAAGATCCAAATCGCTCTCCTCCGCAAGACGAAGCGCAGCCTGTGCGCTCATGATGCCGAGCTGCTGTCCGTCTTCACCGATGACTCTCACTTCACGGTCGCGGATCTCTCCGTTGACCTGATGCTGGGTTTTGATACTTTTATACCTTCCTTTTTTTATTTTTATCGGTTACGGAAATCGCCTGCCGCCTTCACAAAAAAACGGCGGGCCCGAAAGAACCCGCCGAAAATATCACACAATGCGCGCAAAACGTATGCGTGGCAAACAAATCGGATATATCGTGCACTTGCAAGCGCGATTGCCGCAAGGCGAGAAGGTTCCTTCTGCTTTTACTCGAATATAATACCATGTTTTGTTTGCGATGTCAAACGATTTTAAGAGCCTTTTTCATAAAAAAGTTAAAACGCCGTCTTTTCGTCGTTTTCCTTTTTCACTCTTTCCGCAAAGTCTGCAAGCGGCATGGATCCGACGTCTCCCTTCTCGCGCATGCGCACGGAAACGGTGCCCTCCTCCTTTTCCTTGTCGCCGATGATGAGCATATACGGCACTTTTTCCAGCTGCGCCTCGCGGATCTTGTAGCCGATCTTTTCGTTGCGCATATCCGTTTCGGCGCGCAACCCTTTCGCTCTGAGCGCCGCCTCCACCTCCTTCGCGTAGTCGGCAGACTTATCGGAAACGGGCAGGATCTTGACCTGCACGGGAGAAAGCCATACGGGGAACTTGCCCGCGTAATGCTCGATGAGGATACCGATAAAGCGCTCGATGGAACCGAACACGACGCGGTGGATCATGATCGGGCGGTGCTTCTGCCCGTCTTCGCCGGTATATTCCGCTTCAAACCTCTGCGGGAGCTGGAAGTCGAGCTGTATGGTGCCGCACTGCCACGTCCTGCCGATGGAATCCTGCAAATGGAAATCGATCTTCGGCCCGTAGAACGCGCCGTCTCCTTCGTTTACGACGTACGGCAGCTGCATCTCGTCGAGCGCGGCGCGCAGAGCGTTCGTGGCGGCCTCCCAGTCTTCATCGCTGCCGATGCTGTTTTCGGGGCGGGTGGAAAGCTCCACGTGATATTTGAATCCGAACAGCGTATACACCTCGTTGATGATGCGCACGACGCCCTTGATCTCGTCGGTGATCTGTTCGGGCAGCATGAAGATGTGCGCGTCGTCCTGCGTGAAGCAGCGCACGCGGAACAGCCCGTGAAGCTGCCCGCTCTTTTCATGGCGGTGTACGATTCCGAGCTCGCCCATGCGGATAGGCAGATCTTTATAGCTGTGCGGAGTAAGTTTGTATACGAGCATTCCGCCGGGGCAGTTCATCGGCTTGATCGCGCAGTCTTCCCCGTCTATCTTGGTCGTGTACATGTTTTCTTTATAATGATCCCAATGTCCGGAAGTCTCCCAAAGGCTGCGGGTCAAAATGATCGGCGTCTGCACCTCCACGTACCCTTCGCGGGTATGGATCTGCCTCCAATAGTCGATGAGCGTGTTTTTCAGCACCATGCCCTTGGGCAGGAAGAAAGGAAAGCCCTTGCCCTCGTTCATCATCGCAAAGAGCCCGAGCTCCTTGCCGAGCTTGGTGTGGTCGCGCTTTTTCGCCTCTTCGAGCATGGCGAAATATTCGTCCATTTCCTCTTTTTTCGCGAAAGCGGTGCCGTAGATACGGGTGAGCATCTTGTTCTTTTCGTTTCCGCGCCAGTACGCGCCCGCGATGCTCGTCAGCTTGAACGCCTTGATCTTGCCCGTGGAAGGCAGATGCGGCCCGCGGCAAAGATCGGTAAACCCTCCCTGCTTATAGAAAGAGATCTCCTCCCCTTCGGGAAGGTCTTTGATGAGCGCGACCTTATATTTCTCGGAAAACTTGGTCATAAGCTTGATCGCGTCGTTCCTCGGCAGCGTAAACCGTTCGACCGGCAGATTGCTCTTGATGATCTTTTTCATCTCCGCTTCAATCTTGGAAAGATCTTCCTGCGTGATGGGCGTCTGAAAGTCGATGTCGTAATAAAAACCGTTGTCGATGGTCGGGCCGATGGCGAGCTTAGACGTGGGAAAAATCGCCTTGACCGCCTGCGCGAGCACGTGCGCCGTCGTATGGCGGTATACGTCGAGCCCCTCTTTATCCTTCAGAGTAACGATCTCGACCTCCGCGTCGCCCTCCACGACGTGTACAAGATCCACGAGTTTGCCGTCCACCTTCGCGGCGACGGCCGCGCGGGCAAGCCCCTCGCTGATGTCCGCCGCGATCTGTTTGCAGCTTACGGGAGACGCATATTCCTTTTTGTCTCCTCCCTTCAATGTGATGACCATATTATCCTCCCTCCGGGCTTAGCCCGGCCAATACTATAAATTTTCAAAATTATGCAGCCGATAAAAAAACGCCCTCAAACGATCAACGTTTAAGGACGCATGAATTTCTGCGCGGTTCCACCTTAATTGCCGAAAAAACGGCCGCTCTTTACCGCGCCCTCCGAGCGGGCGCATGCTCACGCTGGAAAAGCGGTTTCACACAGCTTGCGGCGCGCGAAGCTTTCAGCCGAGGCTCCGCTCTCTTTGCCGCCGTACAAAAAGGTTACTTGTCTTTTCTTCCGCGTTATTCTCGTTGTGTATATCATAACGCATCTGAAAGATTTTGTCAATCGTTTTTCTTTATTTTTTGCGGGCTCATTCTTACGTAAAGCGGACCCTGCCGGCAAAATATTTTTTCAGAAAATCCTCCTGCCCCGGAGACGGCGAGCCGACGCACTCCACCTCCTGCGCGCCGCTGAGTATGATCTCGCGTATACCGTTCATATCGGACACCCCCTCCTCGATGAGGGTGGCGCGGCGCAGCTTATGATATTTGCCGTCGAAAATCTCAGCGCCGCGTACGATCACCTTCCCGCCCGCGTCTTCGCGCATGATGTACCCCATGAAAGCCGCGAGCTTTTCACTCGTAAAATAGGCAGGCACGCATTCCGCCACGCCCCGCCACTTTTCCGCGAGGGAGGAAAGGCGGAAAGCAAAAAAACCGTCCACCGTGTATATCTTCGCACCGCGCAGCCGAGCGAACGCATAGCGCTTGTCGTCGGCAAAATCCGCCGAAATCAGGGCGGCGAGCAGGATCTCCCTTTCCCCGCCCCGCAATCCCGCGGGAGAGAGGGTGCGGCGGAAATATTCATATTTATAGCCGACGGCGATCACCTCGGCGATCTTTTCCTCCGCAAAGCGCCGCAGATACGTCTCGTATTTTTCTTCCGCGGCGATCTTCAAAAATATCCTGTCGCCGTCAAAGGAAAAAGCGCTCTTCGCGCCGCACGCCTCCAACAGAGGCTGCAAGGAAGTAAACACATAGGCGATATAGCGCGCGTTATTTTCTTTTTCGGAAATCACGATCTCCATACCGTTAGTTTATGCCGCATGCGCCCGTTTATTTACATTCTGCGGGCGATTCAGGCGGCTTTATAAAAAATTTTGGCAAAAAAGCGCGCATAACTTGACTTGCCTCGCAAAAAATTATATAATCAAGTGAATTCTTATAAGGTTTGGAAAGTATTATGCCTCCCATAGCTATTGCACTGATCGTCATTTTGGCGGCACATTATTTTCTCGCCATCGCGACGCTCTTCATATTGCTGAAAGACAAGGGCGTTACCAAGGCGATCATAGCGTGGAATCTCGTCATTCTGCTGATCCCGATCGCGGGGCCGCTCGCCTACTGGATATACAGAGGCTTTTCCAAACGTTCCGCCCCCGCAGACGCCCGCGAGGAAGCCGCGCCGGAAGAGACTGCGCGCACGGGGGAAGCGGATCAATCGTCTACGGATATGAAATCGGACGATCCTGACGGCGAAAACTGAGAATAAAATGCGCTTCGGCGCGGAGGAATGTTTATATTATGGATATGAAAACGGTCGAAAGCAAATGGCAGCAGCGCTGGGAAAAGACCAAAGAGAACTGCTTTAACAAGAAAAACACGGATAACAAGTATTACGTGTTGGAAATGTTCTCCTACCCTTCCGGCGCAAAGCTGCACGTCGGGCACTGGTACAATTACGGCCCCTCCGATACCTTTGCAAGGTTCAAAAAAATGCAGGGGTACGACGTGTTCCAGCCGATGGGCTTTGACGCATTCGGGCTTCCCGCCGAAAATTACGCGATCAAAACGGGGATCCACCCCAAAGACTCTACCGAGCAGAACATCGCCACGATGGAAAAACAGCTCAAAGCCATGGGCGCTATGTTCGATTGGTCTGCCGAGGTAAAGACCTGCGAAGAGGATTATTATAAGTGGACGCAATGGATGTTCCTGAAACTCTACGAAAAAGGTCTGGCTTACCGCAAGGAAGCGCCCGTAAACTGGTGCCCGAGCTGTAATACCGTTCTCGCCAACGAGCAGGTTCAGGAAGGCTGCTGCGAGCGTTGCGGAACGCCCGTCGTCAAAAAAGACCTCACGCAATGGTTTTTTAAGATCACCGATTACGCCGAGGAGCTGCTCGACGGTCTGGACAAGATAGACTGGCCCGAAAAGACCAAGCTCATGCAGAAAAACTGGATCGGCAAATCGGTCGGCTGCGAAATCGAGTTCGAATGCGAAAGCGGGGATAAATTCAAGGTGTTTACGACCCGCTGCGACACGATATTCGGCGTTTCCTACGTAGTGCTCGCCCCCGAACACCCGCTCGTGAAAAAGCTCGTTTCCGAAGAGCAACGCGCAGCCGTCGAGGAATATATCGAAAAGACGGCGCACACCGACGAGATCGAACGCCTTTCCTCCGCGAGGGAAAAGACGGGCGTGTTTATAGGCCATTACGCGATCAACCCCGTAAACGGCAAAAAAGTGCCCATCTACGCTGCTGATTACGTCCTCTATTCTTACGGGACCGGCGCGGTCATGGGCGTGCCCGCCCACGACGAGCGGGATTTTGCGTTCGCGCAGAAGTACGGCCTGCCCATCACGAAGGTCATCGAAAACAAGAACGGAGAAACGGTGCTCCCCTTCATCGAAGACGGCATCTGCGTGAACAGCCTGCAATTTGACGGCAGGTTCGGTGAAGAGGCGAGAACGGAGATCGCAAACTATCTCACAAAAATGGGCAAGGGCGAAAGAAAGGTCAATTACCGCCTGCGCGACTGGCTGGTTTCGCGCCAGCGTTACTGGGGCGCCCCCATACCCGTCGTGCACTGCCCCAAATGCGGCGTGGTGCCCGTGCCCGTCAAAGATCTGCCCGTAAAACTGCCCTATAACGTCGAATTCAAACCGGACGGCAAATCGCCGCTCGCCAAGTGCGATGAATTCATGCACGTAAAGTGCCCGCACTGCGGCGGAGACGCGCTTCGCGATCCTGACACGCTCGATACCTTCGTCTGTTCCAGCTGGTACTATCTCCGCTATGCAGACGCGCACAACGCAAAAGAGCCGTTCGATCCGGAGATCGTCAATAAAATGCTCCCCGTCGACAAATATATCGGAGGCGCGGAGCATGCCTGCATGCACCTTCTGTATGCGCGCTTCTTTACCAAGGCGCTCCGCGACATGGGTTACCTGAATTTCGACGAGCCCTTCAAATCGCTCGTGCACCAGGGCGTTATCCTGGGGCCGGACGGAAACCGCATGTCCAAGTCTAAGGGCAACGTGATCTCGCCCGACGAATATATTTCCGTTTACGGTTCTGACGTTTTCAGAATGTACCTCATGTTCGGTTTTTCCTATACCGAAGGAGGCCCCTGGAACGACGACGGGATCAAGTCCGTCGCGAAATTCCTCGACCGCACCGAAAGGCTCGTGCTCAAAGTCAAAGACGAAAAGGGCAAAGAAACGCCCATGGGCGCCGCGGAAAAAGAGCTCGATTATGTAAAAAACAATTCCATCAAACAGATCTCCCGCGATTTGGAGGTTTTCTCCTTCAATACGGCGGTCGCCAGGCTGATGGAGTACGTGAACGCGCTCTATAAATATGACGGGCTTGAAAACAAGAACGTTCCCTTCCTCAAAAATTGCGTTAAAGATCTGCTCCTGCTCATCGCCCCCTTCACGCCCCATTTTGCGGAAGAACTTTGGGAGGAATGCGGGTACAAATATTCCATATTCGACCAGCGCTATCCCGTCTGCGACGAAAGCGCGCTCGTCAAAGAGGAAACGGAATACGCCGTGCAGGTCAACAGCAAGATCAAAGGAAAGATCATGATCGCAAAAGACATGAGCCAGGACGATATAAGATCTTACGTCCTTACGAGCGATCTCGTAAAACCCTTTATCGAAGGTAAGGTCATCAAAAAATTCATCGTCGTTCCCGGGCGGCTCGTCAATATCATTCTGTAATCGCTTTATACGACGAAAAGAGAGAACATTGCAAAAATGTTCTCTCTTTTTTACTGCGCAAAATATTCCCGTATAAGTTCCTTGCCGCCCCGTTTTTTCACGGTTCCGTCCGCAATCAGAAAAGCCCTGTCGCAGAGCGCTTCGGCACACCTCACGTCGTGGGTTACGGTTATCATCGTGTTGCCCGACTGCTCATGCAGGCGGTTGAGGATCCGCACCATCGCGCAAAGCCCGTCGTAATCCTGCCCCACGGTCGGCTCGTCCAAAAGCAAGACCTCCGGCTCGCACGCGGCGACCGCCGCAATGGAAACGCGCCGCTTCTGCCCTTCGGAGAGCGACTGCGGGTGCCTCTCCCACAAATGTTTTATGCCGAAAAGCTCCGCGATCTCCTCCGCATACGCCTCGCTCTTCGCGCCGAAGCAGATCTCCTGCCGTACGGTGGGCATGAACAGCTGGTAGTCAGGATTCTGGTACACGACGCCGACCTTCTTAAACCACGTCCTGCTCCCCTTCGGCTTTTGCCCCAGCTTTTCGTCGATATATTGCGTTATGCTCCCGCCCGCAGGCTTATAAAGCCGCGCGAGCAGCCGCATGAGCGTCGTTTTTCCGCAGCCGTTTTCGCCTAAAAGCACCGTTCTGCCGCCCTTGGGGATTTCCAGCGTAATATCCGAAAGGATCTCTTTCTCTTTTTTAACGGCGAAAGCGACTTTATCGAGCGCAAATATCCTCTCGTTCCCTAAATATGCGGGGCAGGTATCCTCGATCGCCGCGGTCTGCTGCGCGAGATATTCCCGCTTGTTTTCGATCTTCTGCACCGTTTTATTGCCGATATGCCAGACGGTATCGACAAACGGAAGCACCATGTCGAGGCGGTGCTCGATGACAAGGACGCAATAACCCTCCTGCGCGAGAGTACGAAGAGTGCCCATCAGCAGTTTTGCGCCGTCTTTATCGAGATTGGCGAGCGGCTCGTCGAGAATGATGATCTTCTGCCCCATCGCGAGCGTGGAAGCGGTGATGAGCCGCTGCTTCTGCCCGCCGGATAAAGTGCGGCACACCCACTTTGTATCCAGCTTCATGAGGCGGCAGACGATCTCGATCTGCTTTTTTATCTTTTCGGGAGGAAAGGCAAGATTTTCACAGCCGAAGGCGATCTCGTCCTCTACGAGCTTCTGAACGATCTGTTCGTCCGCATTTTGCAGAACGACGCCGACCTTTCGGCAGATATAGCCGAGCTTTTTACCCTTTATGCTTTCGCCGGCGATCAGAACGTCGCCTGAAAGTTCGCCGTAATTGATGTTGGGAATGATGCCGCTCACGATGTACATGAGCGTGGATTTTCCTTCTCCCGAATGCCCCGATAAAAGCGTTACCTCGCCGTATTCGGCGGAAAAATTCGCCTTTTTTAGAATATACGACTTTTTATCGTAAGAAAAACTTACGTTTTTCAGCAGGATCGCACTCATAACATCACCGTAAGCGCCGCGCCCGCAAGCAAACCGAGTACAAAAACAAGATCGGACAAGGCGAAACTCTCTCTCTTATAAATGGTATATTGCACCTTTCCGAGCGCAAAGCCGCGCGTTTCGACGGAGAGCGCGAGCGTATCGGATATATTCACGAGACGCATCACGAGCGGCACGAGAAACGCGCGGTACAGAATTCTGAAATTCAGCACACTGCCCGCTCCCCGCGTCTTCATGGCCTCACGCACGCGGCGGATCTCGCCTCTGAGCATGGGCACAAAAGACATGGCGATGAGCATGCCGAGCGTTACCGATCGCGGCGTGCGTACCTGAGAAAGCGAGCGCGTCATCCTCACGGGCGAAGTTGACATTCCCGGCACGACCGCAAGAAAAACGGCGCCGAATCGGTTTGCCATCGACCAGCCCGCGTCGAAAGTGCCCGTAGCCGCATAAAATATCCCGAAAAAGATGCCCGCCGCCACGATGAACGCGGGCAACGCGCGCAAACACGCCCTGCCGCAGCCAAAAACTGCCAACCAAAGAAAACAGCACGCCAAAAAAACGGAGCAAGCCAAAAGATCGCCCGCAACGATAAGGCCGAAAACGACGATAAAAAGCCCCGCGCCGATCGCCACGAGCGGAAAAAGCTCACCTTTATATCTGAAAAAACTCATTTTTTCATTACGCCCGACTTGCGGAGCTCTCTCGAAACGATCAGCCCGATAAACGCCCCCAGCGCACACACGGCGAGCACGGCTATGCTCATGCCGATCGCAACGCCGGGATTTGCGCCGATAAAGGCGCTGACCGCAACGCCCGTTTCGTCCGTTACCGTATACAGAAAGTTATAATATATATACAGGAACGGCAGCGTGCACGGAAAGAAAATAATGCCCGCGAATAAGCTTGCGCCGTCCTTTTTATACCCTCTGAAAATGAGCACAGTGAACGCTTCGGCGATGACTGCGCAAATCAATATGCAGATAAACATGACCGTGCTCATAAACACGAGCACCACGCCGCAACAAACGGACATGAACAGGAGAGAGCCCGTCTTTCTTACCTTCATCATGCCGATGACGGGAAACACTGAAAACTGCAAACCGAGGCATACCTGCACGATGCCGAACACGGGGATCTGCCCCACGAGCGGCATGATCGCCCCCGTAACGAGCATGCACGCCGCCATGATCGCGAGAAATACAATGTCTTTGATCCTGAATTTTCTGAAAATTTTACCTTCATCGTCCGCCGCAGCGGACGCCGTGTCTGCCGCCGCAGGCATGTCCTCCCCGATGTCTTTTGTATTTTCAAGCAATGCTCGGGCGGCGTCCTGTTCGTTTCTCTTTTTTTCTTCCATTTTATTTAACCTCGTTCATGATGCCGTTTTCAACGGTATATATCCTGTCCGCGATCGCCATGGTCGACTCGCGGTGGGAAACTAAAAGAATGCTCTTTTTGCTCTTCTGTTCGGCAAGAGATCTTAAAATCATGCCTTCGTTGATGCTGTCTACGTTGCTCGTAGGCTCGTCTAAGAGGATCAGCTCGCTCCCTTTCAGAAACGCGCGTGCCAGTCCGATGCGCTGTTTTTCTCCCGCAGAAAGGTTGTCGCCCATGGCGCCGACCTGCGTCTTGTATCCATCGGGCAGCGACATGATAAAATCGTGCACCGAAGCCATTTTACATGCCCGCTCGATCTCTTCCTGCGCGGCGTCGGGCTTTGCGATGCGCAAATTTTCTTCAATGCTCTCGTCAAAAAGATACGTCGCTTGGCTGACCATCGTAACATTGTCCAAAAGGTTATCCGAGTCGAGCTCGTCTACGTCTGTGCCGTTGTAATTTATTTTGCCCTTGTCCTTTTCCCAAAAACGAAGCAGGAGCTTCAAAAACGTCGACTTGCCGCACCCGCTCTCGCCCACGATGCCGATGATTTCGCCCTTTTCGGCGTGCATACACACGTCTTTCAGAACTGGCGTATTCTGCTCATACGCGAACGAAAGGTCTTTGACGTTCAGATTTTCGTAATCGAAAGTTTTTCCGTTCGGTACCGGCGTTACGGCGGGCTTTTCTTCCAAGAGATCCAGAACCCTGTCGCCGCTGGCAAAGGTCTGCGTGAGATTGCCCGGAAGCGCCGATACCGCCAATACCGGGCCGAAGCTTCCGAAAACGGCGACTACGCCGATAAGCATTCTGCCGAGGTCGAGCATTTCAGAATGCACGAGCAGGATACCTACGATCAGAGATACGGCGATGAACAGCGTTACCATGAGTTCTGTTGCCGCGGCGGAGCGCGTGATCCCGTTTTTTATTCTCTTTGTTTCCTTTAAGAGGATATCCGAACGGCGGTTCACCTCCGCTTCCCTTTCACTTTCGGCGTTATTCAGAACGATGTCTTTGATGCCCTTGATGGAATCGAGAAAATAGGAATTGAAATTTGCGAATTCCCTGCGATAGCGAACGCCCGATTCTTTCAGCCTGCCCGAGGAAAAGACGGGCACGGCTATGCCTATCACGATATATCCCGCGAGCGCCACAAGCGCAAGATACCACGACGATACAAAGCCTACGAACAGGAACACCGCCAGAGACACCAATATCGCAATACAGACGGGCGAAACGGTATGCGCATAAAACACTTCGAGCGTTTCGATATCTGAGGTGATCATCGCGATGATGCTGCCCTTTTGCTTACTTTCCAGCTTCGCGGGACAAAGCACCCGCAGCGCCCCGAAAATTTTATCGCGCAGAACCGCAAGCAGTTTAAAGGCGATATAGTGGTTGCTGTACTGTTCCAAATATCTGAGCCCTCCGCGCACCACGCCGCATCCGACGGCAAGGCCGATGATCCAGCCCCACGCGAGCGGGATTTCCGCGCATAAACCAAGTATGCCCAAAGCCTTAGCCACGCCCGTTGCCCCGAATACGGTAACGCCCATCGCCGCAACAAAACCGACCGACCCGTTTATAACGGCAAGCACCATAACATACGACAGGCTGCCCAACAGGACGATCAGGCTCGCCATGATCTTTGCGCCGCTCCTGCGAAGTTTCGTTTTCATACTGCCGCCTCCGACGTCCCCGCTATGGATTTATAACCTTCTTCAAGCGCTTTCTGCGTGACATACAACTTCGCATAACCGCCGTTTTGCGCCATAAGCTCGGCATGCGAACCGCTCTCTTTTACTTTGCCGTCTTCCATATAATAAATATTGTCTGCCGGCACAACGTTCGCCAAACGATGCGAAATGACGATGACCGATTTGCGGCGGCTCATATCCTGCACGTTTTTCATGATGATCGCCTCGCTGTCGATGTCTATATTGCTCGTCGCCTCGTCAAAGATGTAAATATCTTTATCCGCCACGAGGTTCACTGCAAGCGCAAGGCGCTGTTTCTGCCCGCCCGAAACGTTGTTTGCGTCCTCCGTAATCACTTTGTCGAGCCCGCCGTTTTCTTGTATGAAATCTGCAAGGTTGACCTTTTCGAGCGCGTTCCAGATCTCCTCGTCGCGCACATCTTTTTTGGCGAGGATAAAGTTTGCTCGCACGGTGTCGCTGAAAATGTAAGTATTATATGAAACGCAGGCGAGGTGCGCATAAAAGGAACTGTGCGAAACGCTCTCGATATTTGCCCCGCCGACGGTAACCGTCCCCTTTTTCGGGCGGCGCGCACCGATCAAAAGATTTACGACCGTACTCTTTCCGCACCCGCTCTCCCCGACGATCGCCGTCATGCCGCGCTCTGGAAACACCATGTCTATGTCTTTCAAAACGTCGCGCTTTCCGTCGTAAGAGAAAGTAACGTCGTTCAGCCTGAGCTCCGTCCCCTCCACCTTCTCCTCGCCCCATACGGGATCGGGAACATTCAGAAGAGATATTATTTTCTTTCCCGCGCTCGCACCGTTCATCGCCACATGAAAGGCGCTGCCCAAGGAGCGGAGCGGCAGGAAAAATTCCACCGCAACGAGAATGAGGAAAAGTGCCGCCGCGGGAGAAAGCCAGCCGTTCATGAGCCCAACGACCGAGAGCGCAACGCCCGCACCCGCACCGCCGAACGCGACCAGATCCATGATAGTCGTGCTCGCAAGCTGCATGACGAGCACTTTCATCGTGATCTTGCGGAAATCTTCCGCGCTCGCATTCATCTTGACGTGCCGCGCCGCGTCCGCCTTAAATATTTTCAGCTCTTTCAACCCCTGCACGCTGTCTAAAAACGCGTCTCCCATCGAAGTATACTTGCCCCAATACTTTGCAAAGACCTTTTTTGCATACTTTGAAACCGCCACGATGGATATGGGAATGAGCGGTACGCACGCCAGAAGCACGAGCGAAGTGCGCCAGTCGATCCCCACGCAAATACAAAACAGCAAAAGCGGCGCGATCATCGAAAAGAAAAACTGCGGCAGATAGGTCGAATAATAAAGATCGAGCTGTTCGATGCCCTCCATGCTCACCTGCGTAAGCCCCGCCATGCTCATTCCGTCCGTCGAGCGCACGCCGAGCCTGAGGATCTTGTCATAGGTACGCCGCCGCAGGTCTTTTTTTACCTTCCTGCCGAGCACATCTTTAAGGCTCCCCGTCGCCCGGCTCGCAATATAGCGGACAATGATCGCCGCGACCGCCGTTATCGCGGGATAGATGTAGGCGAGCGGTTCGTATCCCTCGATGAGAAAATATATCGCCCAGCATACGCTCGCCGTGATGCCGATATTGGCAAGCATACCCAAAATCATCAGCAGAACGGTATAGACGACGTACTTTTTATTTCCGCCGATTAGTTTTATCAGTTCTTTGTCAAACATTGTCTGCCTTTTCCTCTCCCTCTCTTTTTAATTTTCTTTTTTGCCGTTTTGTTTCCGCGAGATGTTTTATCGCCACGATCGGGTGATGAAAGATCATCTTCGGCCCCGCATAGCGCATCACCTTTGCGATCTTCTCACGCATTTCCGGTTTATAGCAATGAATCTTGCAATTTGCGCAAAACGGCTTTTCGTCTCCCCACGGGCAGCGGTTCCTCCGCTGCTTTACGTATTCCAAGAGCGAAGCGCATTCCGCGCAGAGAGTGCCCTTTTCCGTTTTGTGTGTTTTGCGGCAGTACAAATGAATCATCATGCCGACAACTTCAATTTCTTTTTTCTGCTTCATACATACCGAAGTGGGTTCGCAAATGCGAACGCTATAACGTAAAAAAACGGCAACCGCCAACCCTACGCATTAAAATTAACCAAAGTTACCTAAGCCTCATTTATTCTATCATATTGAAAAAATTTTTGCAAATAATTTACCATAGTTAATAAATATTTTTTGCTTTTTATTGGCAGAAAAAAGACCGCGATAGACGAATATTTGATCGCTTCCGAGATCATCGCCTGCTCTGCGGAAGACACGTCCGTCATGCTTCCGGCAAGCGTATCCTTTTCGATCAGAATGTTTTGCAGAATGATCTGCAATGGATACTTCGTTTCATCGGATATAAAGATGAGCGCGTTGAAATAAGAATTCCAGTAGCCGACGACCGCAAACAGGGTCATGATCGCCAAAACCGGTTTGCACAGCGGCATAACGATAGCCGCAAAAATGATCATATCGTTTGCGCCGTCTATCATGGCGCTTTCCTGCACCTCGAACGGAATGGATGACGACATGTAAGTCCTTATGATGATCACGTTCCAGGGCGAAAGCACCGCGGGGAGAATAAACGCCCATATCGTATCCATCAGCCCCATGGTATCAATCAAAAGGTAGAGCGGAATGATGCCACCGCTGAAACACATGGTGATTATGAAATATGTCATCAGGATCCGCCGCCCCGTGAGCTTTTTGCGCGAAAGCGCATAAGCGGAGGTAAAACTCAGAAAAAGCGATATGACCGTTCCGATAGCCGCATAGATGATGGTATTCAAATACCCGCGCCAGATCTCATCGCGTTTGAGAATTTCCTGATAAGCCACAACTGACAGATTCCGGGGAAACAGGATCACCGTTCCGAAGTATACGTCTTGCGGAGAGCTGAACGACTGGGAGACGATATAAACGAGGGGATAAAGCAAAATAATGCAGAGAATTACCAGCAAGGCTATGTTGATGCCTTCAAAGATTTTCTCGCCTCTGCTCATTTTCATCATACGACCGTTTCACCCCCTACTTTTTTGCTCACAAAGTTAGCAAAGAACAACAAGATCAGGTTGACGGCCGTATTGAACAGACCGACCGCGGCGCCGTAGCTGTACGGCTTAAATCCCTTTGCGCCGAACGTGCGTTTATAAACGTAGGTAGAGATGACCTCCGTTCGCGGAAGATTCAGATCCGACTGCATCAGATAGATCTTTTCAAATCCCACCGACATCAGATTTCCCACGCTCAATATAAAGCTGATGGTAGCGATCGGAATGATTGCGGGCAGATTGATGTGAATGATCCTCTGAAAACGGTTTGCCCCGTCGATCTTGGCTGCCTCGTGAAGGTCCGGATCGCAATTTGCAAGCGTGCCGATATAGATGATCGCCCACCAGCCGAGCCCCTGCCATAAGCTGGAAATCAGATAGACGGGCAAAAACCATGATTCGTCGCTCAGATAGCTGATCTTGTCCATGCCGAACGCCGTAAGAAATTTGTTTACGATGCCGTTTTCCAAATTCGTGAAATTTTCACACATACCCACAACAACGACCACGGAAACAAAATACGGCGCGTATGAAATCGTCTGTATGACTTTGCGGAAACTCTTGGAATGCACCTCGTTGATCATCAGCGCGAGTATGATCGGCGTCGGGGCGCTTACGATAATAGACCAAAAACTCGTAAAAAAGGTGTTCCGCAGGATCAGCCAAAAGTCGGAATAGGTCACAAAGCTGACAAAATGCTGGTAGAACGGCTCCGCCCAGGGGCTTCCCCAGATGCCCTGGATCGAGTTGTAGTCTTTGAACGCGATGATGACGCCGTACATCGGAATATAGTTGAAAATAAACAGGTATACGACTGCGGGCGCGATCAGCAGATACAGCCATCTGTCGCGCACGATCTTCCGCAACAAGCTTCTGTTTTTGCCGCCGGACAAAAGTTTTTTTGCGCGGGAACGTACCGCGACGCCGTTTGCCGATTCCGCACTACTCTTTTTCATGTTTTCCCCCTTTCATTTTTATTTTTCCCTTTCGGGTATGAAATTGCCGATAAATAAATCGGCCGTTCTCCTCCGTTACGTAACCGAATATGCCGTCATCGGTAACTTCAACCTCCGCGCCTTCCCTTCTCCTTATAAAGCCCTCCGAGTTGTATTTATCCACCAACCCGAAGCAGGCGAAGCCGTCTTCGACCGGCTGGAAGCGGAACAGTTCCGCCTCGAATTTGTTTAAGCATACGGGGATCGCATCCTCAGCCCCGTAAATACCCAAATAGCCGCGGGTTAAGGAATGCACGGCATATTTTTGTTTGCCGCCGGCAAGCGCGTCCGCCGCCCGCAGGCAGCCATTCACGCTCCCTTCCGTCTCCGAGCAATGAAAGGCGCCCATCAAAAATCCGCTGCCGCTGCGGTTGAATATCTTAAAAGGCACTTCGGCTTTCCGCGGGTCAAAAAACAGACAGTCTTTCGCGGGCATTCCCGCCTGTAAACAGCGGGGTACGTGACCTTCGGCATCGTGCAGCCGCCGTAAAATATCTGCCCGTATCCGGCGGGCATCGTCGGTACAATAGATCGGGCCGCCGCTCAGAACGCGTGCAATCGCATGAAATTCTCCCGCCGTATTGCCGGATTGAAACATATCCCAATCCGTAACAAACCACTCGTTGAGCCAGAACGAAACGACTGCGTTCGTATAAACATGCCTGCCGTGCGAGGCTTCGTCGTCTACGAGATAATCGGAAGAAGTACGCATGACCGCCGTTTTCAGGGAGTGATAAAAAATGTCGTTTACGCAGCCGGAGCAATTGATGATCTCGCCGTCAAAATTCAAAAGCGCCGACCCTTCCAAAGACGACATCATGTTGCGGTAGAGCGCAGATCTTCCGCCGCTGTTTTCCGAAAACGCTTCCAGCCAGCCCATCGCGTCTACCTTGACGCCGTCTGCGCCTTCACGTCTGAGATGCGAATGCCAGTCAAAATAAAAGCGGAACATCTGCTCTATCGGTACGCCGCAGGCGATGCCGCCGAGGTTTTCCGGAAAAAAATCTTCCCCGACCGTCATCTGAAAGGCCGTATCCTTTTCTTCCTTTCCGCACGGAAAATATTTTTCTTCCGCCTTATAGTCTGCAAACGACTCCTTGTCTACGCCCGCCCAATAACCGTCAAAGGTGTGCCAGACCAGAATCTCTTTGATCCCGCACATACGCTTGATGTTTTGAATGGCGCCGATAAGCCCTTGCGGAAATTTTTTGGGATCGGCGGCAAAAGAATGCAGCCTGTTATCTTTTGCGCTTTGCCAACCCTCGTCAAAAATCACGAAGCCGAGGCGAATGCCCTGATCCGCAAACTGCCGCAACACGTTGATGATCTTATCTTCCGACAGTTCCGACCCGAAGGAATTGTATGTACAAAACCCGAGCATATCGCAAAAAGCGGGAACGACTTTTTCGCTGCGCGGCAGGCAAGTGCCCAGCAACGCGCAGATATCGGCCGCGGCAAGCCGCGCCAACGCATACGGATCGTCGCCCTCGATGCAATACACGACGGGCGCCTCCGCAACAGGCAGTTTTGATTCACCCGTTTCCGTTTTCACGTACAGCGTACCCTCTTCCGAATACAGCGAAGCCCTCGCGCGCTCCGCCGCAAGCGCATAAACGAGGCGATAGCCGCCTTCTTTTTCCAGCAACAGAAACTGCGTTTCCTTCGGTATGCGATCTTCCGGACAATAGCCGCAGCTTACCTGCATCCAACAGGCGTTGTAGCGATAGCTTGCCGAAAAATGCGAAAATTCCTGCAACTGGAACACCCGATCCACTGAATCGGAAACGGACGCGCCGTCGCCGCACCGCTCGCGGATATATATATTTCCTTGTCCGTATTTTTTACAGGCCAACATCAACAATACTTTCCTTTTGATTCTCTCTGTATTTATTTTCACACATCGGTGGGCAATAGTAAATGGAATATCTCGACACTTTGATGTATTATTTTGGCTTTATACTTTTTCGCCGAATCAAAAATCTACATCCCTATTGCCTTTTTAAATAAAAAACAACGGCAAAAATGCCGTTGTTTATGCAAATATTATAAAATTTTTGAATGTAGATTAAATTTTTAATTCATAAAAGTTCATGCCGTTGTACATCTCAGGGCACATCAGACAACGATCCGCAGGGGCTCGCCGGGCTTGCCTTTATAGCGTTTTGTTCCGTCTTCGGATTCGGCGCGGACGCCGTTTCCGTCGACCTCAAACTTCCAGACTATGCCGCAGCAGACAATATTATCTATCGACAGCGCGGGCAATGCGGCGGGCATGCGCGGATCCAGAATAAATCCGTTTTCCGTAAATGTAATATTGAGGATCCCGTCGGTTACGATCCTGCAATACAGAGCGCTTTCCGCACTCAGGTGCCTCATATTGAATTCGGGATACGCCTCCACAACATACGGTACCCGTTCACCCAACAGCCGCTGCTCGCTCAGACTGATAAGGTGCTCCCACGCCTCCTCTTTTCTGCCCTGACGGAACAGAGAGGAGATTCCGTACAGCGCGCTGCGGTCCCAGACGATGTCTTCATGTTCTCCGGAACGGCAGCCGTCTTTCTGCCACAGCTTATCTCTGATGGAATCCGCCGTCTGTTCCGCCCGCTCCGTGATCCCCATGAAAGCGGGCAGGCAATTCCATGCGCGGATCTCATCGCAGCCCTTATGATACGCATATGTGTGATAGCCTTCGATGTCGGCACCGAACCAGTTTTCTATGCCTCCGCGGATCTCCGCGCGTTTTTCCTCTAAAAGCGCGGCGCGATCGTCCTGCCCCATTTTTCTCAAAAGGATCGCCCACAAGCCGAACGCCCCGTACGCGATGCAAGACGTAGCGAGATTTATGCCCGAGGACAGGCGGTATTCCAGCTCGTCCGTATCAGATACGACGACGTGATTTTCGTTGATCTGCCTTATCGTATATTCGGCGCACCAATCCAGCATCCACGCCTCCTCAGAAGTCGGCAGCCTTCCGATGGTCAGGAAGTAGCGGCTGTTTCCGTACAGGTACATTGCCGCGTCTCCGCGGTCTCTGCGATCGTTCCAATAATCGGTGCCTTCGGATATGATGCTCGAAGGAACGGGTATAAATTCATCGTTCATATACGGGCGATACCAGCGCATGGCGTTCTCCGCCGCTTCCTTCTCTACGGAATCCCCTGTAAAGGCAAACCATGGCGACGTATATTCGCATTGGTCGTTACACCAGATAGCCGCATAATAGTTGGTTCCGCCGGGAGAATGGATCCTGCCCTTTTTCGTCAAAAAAATGCTTTCTCCCGCGCGGAGCTTCGCAAACGTATACATCGTATCAAAAACATCGTTTCCGGTCGTCATATCGCACTGGGAAAACAGCGTGCCTATACGATCTTTACGCTTTTGCAACGAATCCTCTTCTTTCGGAATCGGCTGATCGGCATATCTTGCCGTATAACAAAAACAAATCTCCCGCCCCTCGCCCGGCGCAAGCGTTTCGGCGCCCGCGTCAGCGGTGCGCTCCAAATATATGTACCCCTCACAGGCGATCCTGCCGTCCAACTTTTCATAACCCGAACAGAAAATTTCTCGGGGCGCGTTCCCCTCATTCCGAACGCAGACTTTTTCATAAAAAATCGGCTCCGTAACAGACGGATAGTACGTCCTTTCAATTTTCAAACCGTCGTTTTCCGTACAGAGGCACAACGTGCCGTCAAAAGAAACGCGGATAAACTTTTCGCTTCCCTCCCGCAGGATCTTCGCATGCGGGCATGCAAATTGATAGGAAGAAGTCGTAACGTCGGGCTGCAATCTTATCCAGGGAAACACGAGCCTGACCTCGCAACGTACAGCGCCCTGCTCCGCGCCGTATCCGACGATTGCGGAGATCCTCTCTCCGCTCATTTCCACATCATCGAAATGATTTTCAAAGTTCTCCGACTCAATTCGTCTTTTATTTTCGGCAATTCTCCATCTCATAGAACATTATCCTCCTTTTTCTACATTATAACCCGAATAAAACGCCCCGTCAATGGAGTAACAGATGAATTTTTTTGCCATTTTTGTACAGGACGAGTACGCACCGCGATGTCAAGGGGTTAAAAAGGATAGACAAAAAGTTTTGGCTTTGATATAATGCAAAAAATGAAAGCGTCAGGCTATAAACTTTCAGAAGAGCAATCAAACCGGCGGTAAGGCTGTGAACGGAAAACAAGCCGCCTGTTTTGGGGAGAGGCGATTGTGAATAAAGAATGGTCGGAACTTAATAAAGCAATGCAAGCACAAATCAGCAAGAATGACACCTATAAGGCGGGCATCGATACCCTGTTTGACTTGCGGAATAGGTTAATGGAAGTTTTAAGCGCTTTTTATAACGAACTGAACAGAGAAGAATTTAATGCATGCCCCTTTTTGAATGCAGACGGTTATCATAATAAAACCATTGCCTATTCGATCTGGCACATATTTCGCATTGAAGATATAGTTGCTCATACTTTGATAAGCGAAGACGAACAGGTATTTTTTAAAGAAAACTATCAAAAACGTATCATACACCGTAGTGCCAAAATTTGAATTTCTATTGAAAATATCTAAATAGTGTGATATAATTCAACATAATATTTCGCAGAAAGGTGGGACTATGGCTGACGAACTAACAATTCAAAATCCAGAGGTGGTGAGTTTAGCTAAACGATTGAAAGACAGATCAATCGGATTTTATGATGTGCCAGATGAATACAAAAATCATCCTTTGATTGTAAAAGTAGAAAGAGAATTAAAGGTTAGAAAGTCGATACAGAAAGGGTACGATATACTTCGAAATAATTTTTTTGTTGAAGAAGAAATTAGCGATTCCCGTTCTTTAATGAATAATATACAAACGACTTGCTTTAACGATTTTTCTGCATATTATAATTTTTTGCAGGGAGATATTTATAAAAATAGTTGTTATTACGGATATTGCTTTTCAGAGGAGGAAAGAAAAAAATATTCATTATCTTTGAAAAAATTAAATTTTGATGCTTTTATTAGAAATTCGATTGACGATTTTTCTCTTGATTTTTCTATAGAGGAACAAAAACAATATCAAGAGATAGAATTAAGGAAGAACGACATTTTAGAAGTGCTTGATAAAATCAATGCTTGTACGACTTATACAGAACTTAAAGAACAGGTACAAAAAGCTTCAACTAATCCTATCGCTCAGGAATTTTTTCTGTCTTACTATATCGTTCATAATAAGGAAAAAGCATTTAATATTGCCATGGAATATATCAATAATACGCACTCGTTTCTCTATGCAGAAAAAATGTGTTTGATATATGAGCCGCAAAAGGTTCTTGAAGCTTATAAATGTACTGGTTATACTCGGCAAACAGCAAAAAAATATGAAAAACGTCTCAGACTGTTTGTGAACACCTTAGAAAATGATACTTTAAAATCAAAATCAGCGTCATATTTTGATGAAGAAACTCATTTATTTGTCTTCAGTACTGCTGTGGAATATGAGTTAGATTCGAAGTATAATCACGAAGTAAAGATACAAAGATATTTTAAGACATTTGAAGAATTAGCGGAATTCCTGGAAAACGATTTATCAGATTGTGATTTATCGCACGCTATTCTGCCAAATTTGGATATATCAAAATATAAAATTTCCGATAGAACAAAATTACCTGTTCAATTCCAAAAAGATCTCCTTTACACATTAATAAAAGCATATGACAAGAAAGAAGATAAATTTATTGTTGAACAGAATTGGACGGATAAAGAAGGGTTCTCCTTTAAATCTTATCACCATTCTTTTAAGTATTTCTTTGATTTTGTGCATTTTCTAAAAGGCGATTTGCGTAATGCTGATTTACTTTTTTGCGAGGGTTTGGAAAATATTCAAAATTTTTCAGAAATAAATTTACAAAATGCAAATCTTAGAAGTGAGATTTCAGATAACCTGGGTATAAAACATAAAATTTCGCCTGTTCCCTCTATTGAAATTTTCCCTTTGATTCAACAAAACGAAGAAGAATCGCAAAATGCTCTACTATTTGAACGAGAATCTTACAGTGTTGAAGAAAATTTTGAATGCCAAAAAATATATTATATTTCTGACCTGCATTTCGTGCATAGGTTAAATAATGCACATTGCAAAAGCGAGACGGATATTATTTTTGAGATACAAAAAGTGATCGATATGCTTTTAAGCAGGTTGAATACATTTAGCATTTTAAACATACATAAATTTGGAAAGAGAATTTTGTTGATTGGAGGAGACACCTCGTCGGATTTTACGATTTTTCAGCAGTTCGTCAAGATGTTAAGAAAATCGCTTGATAATAAACAACTCGATTTAAATGTTGTTTTCACGCTTGGGAATCATGAATTGTGGGCCTTTCCGCAATGTACACTCGGAGAAATCGTCGCAAAGTATAAGAAAGTGCTCAGTGAAAATGGTATGTTACTTTTACAAAATAATATAATTTATAAGTATAATTGGAATGATATTGGTGAAATAAGCACCGATGCACTAAAATCTATGTCCGCGCAAGAACTTCATCTTCGTCTGAACGAAGCAAGAATAATCCTTTTTGGAGGAATAGCGTTTTCCGGATATAATGAAGAGTTTAATGCAAATTTGCTTATTTATAGAGATACGATAAACAGGCAACAGGAAATCGAGGAAACAAAGAATTTTGAAGCACTATATCGTAAAGTTTGCAATGATTTATCCGATAAAAGAGTGATCGTGTTTACGCATATGCCGCAAAGAGATTGGTGTTCCGACATAAAACAGCAAAAAGGTTTTGTTTATTTAAACGGTCATACACATAGAAATTATTTTTATGATGATGGAGACTATAGAATATATGCAGACAATCAAATAGGCTATAAATACAGAAATACGTACCTTAAATATTTTTATTTGGATGATGATTACGATATTTTTACCCATTACAAAGACGGAATATACGAAATAAGCAGAGAACAATATGTCAAATTTTATCGCGGGAAGAACATTTCAATAACATTTGACAGAGAATTTTATAAACTCTTTATGCTAAAGAAGAATGGATATTATATGTTTGTTCTTCAAACTCAAAATGGAAAGTTAAGAATTTTAAACGGCGGAGCAATAAAATGCTTAGAACGAAAAGATATAGATTATTATTTTGATAGAATGGACGAGATTATTTCTTATATTAAAAATCCTTTAGATGAATTCAGTACATATCAAACACAAATTTCTAAAGCGATTAAAGCTTTAGGCGGAAGCGGAACAATTCACGGATCAATCGTAGATATAGACTTCTTCAACCATTTATATATAAATCCGATAGATTTTACAATAACACCTTACTATGCGGTTGATATTGTAAAAAAAATAGTTTTTTCGGATACGCAGGAACTGTTAAAAAGTAATTGTCCTGTCCTTTATAAAAATTATCTAAAACAAACGGAAAATAAATCGCCTGCAATAAGCTGTTTACTGAAAAAAGGGAAAACAGATTCTAATATGCAACTTTATTTGGATACTGATATATATAAAGCATCAAGAGAAATTAAAAAAATGCAAAAATTAAAATCAAATATTTTAAGCATATGGATTGAGCCTACCATTAAAAAGCTCAATAAATAAACAATTTTCCGCAATAGAAAAAACGTTTGAACATCTATTTAGTGTTCAAACGCTTTCGCTCTTGGCGCAGAGAGAGGGATTCGAACCCTCGGTGCTCTTATGGGAGCACACACGATTTCGAGTCGTGCGCGTTCGACCACTCCGCCATCTCTGCGTTACATTTAGTTATTTTACTATATTATTCAAATTTTGTCAATCTTTCAGGCAGATATTTTATCAATAAAGTAGACAAAACGCCGATCACGATGCCCGCCAATACGCTGAACGCGCACACAAACGGAAGTTGGATATAGAGAGATTCCGCTTCCATGATGAGCACGGCGACGCTCGTGCGCGCAATATTGCTGAGCACCGCCCCCGCGATGCTCACGGAAACGAGGCTCACCCGCGGAAAGAGCATGCCGTACATGCCCGCCATCGCGAGATAGGCGCACAGGCTCCCCGCCAGATTGAACGGCAGAACAAAGGGCGTAACAAAAAGCGCGGTGATCAGGTTTTTCAGCAGAACGAAAACAAAAGCGTCTCCCGCGCCGAATACGATGATAACGAACAAAACAACGCTGTTTGCAAGCCCTATTTTGACGTACGGCGCCATCGGAAGCAGCGGCGGAATGAGCGACTCGACGACAAAGAGCACGCTCGCCATCGCGAGAAGCACCCCGAGCGCGGCGATGCGGCGGGCAGACAGTTTTTTCATGCGTCGCCCCCCAACGCGCCCACGATCTTTAACGTGAGGCCGTGCGGCATGCAGATGATCTCGCCGCTGTCCGCTTCCCCCATCAGCATGCAGGTATGGTCGGAACAGTCCGCTTTCTCCACGCGCACTTTGCCACCCTCAACGACGATCAGGTTGCCGTTTTCAAAGTTTTCATAATATTCGCCGATCATGACCCGAACGATGCTTCCGCCGCCCGAGCGCACGGTATAAAGATATTGCGCGTCTTCGTTGAGAGGGATCGTTGCGATCGTTTCGCCGAAAGATATTACTTCCGCATAAGCGCCCCTTTCGCGACGAAAGCCGAAAGAAAAAAAGGTAAAGAGCGCCACAAGCAAGATGCAGACGACAAAAACAAGCACGTCGCCCTTGGCAAAATACTTTCCTTCCCTGATCTTTGCGATCTTCTCTTCCCTTTTCATGTCAGTTCAGAATGCTCTCCACCTTCGCGATATACTCCGTCTCCTCCCGGCATGCCGCGATTTCGTCCGTTGCGGAATTTTTATCGCCCTCGGAAAAGACCTCCTCGATATTTTCGGAGCCGACGCCGATATATTCGGCATATTCCTTTCTGTTCATCACGGTAACGTCGCCCACGGCGTAATATTTGAAATCTCGCGTGATCATGACTGCCCCGATACCGTATTTTTGCGAAAGCGTTTCAAAAAATCCGATCGCGTCAGTGAGAGGCATGCAGAAAGCCGCCGTTGAAAGCGCGTCGGCAAACGCTCCTGCATTTTTGTGCGCGGCGTTCGGCACGACGACGGTAACGCTTATGATGCCGCGATCCGCGGGCGCACCCGTTTCGGGATCGATGATGTGCGGGTAGATCTTCCCGTCGTAAACGTAAAAGCGATAATTGTCTGCGCTGGTCGTAACGGACGCGTCCGTTACTCCGACAAGGTACAGCCCCTCGGAAATGCCGGTCGTGAGCCTGCGCGGATTCTCTATACCAACATTGTAACCGCGCAGAGTCTGCCCGTCGCGCTTTCTTCCGAGATAAGCCGAATTCGAGGAGGAGACGTTCACGATGCCGTCGATCCCCGAACCCTCGTATTTTTCGTAAATATAGGAAACGACCGCGTCGCACATATACCCTTTGGCAATACCGCCGAAATCGAGCTTTGCGCCGCTTGCGGATTTCACGACAGAGTTCCCCTCTTCCAACGAAAACAAAGACAGCTCCGAAACCTCCCGCGCGCCTTGCTGCGATTCTTCCGAAGGCGACGGGCGCGGATCGGTGTAGTGCCCCGCGTTCGCGGGTGAAAAGCCCCACAATTCTGTAAGCGGATAGAGCGCGGGAGAAAATTTGCCGCCGCTCTCCTCTGCGAATTCCCGCGACATCTGCATAAGAGCGGCCGTTTCTTCGCTGACGGAAACGGCTTGCCCCGCCTCCGCCCCGTTGACGCGGGAAAGATCGCTCTCCCCGATCTCCACGCTGAATTTTTCTTCCAGCCCGTTCAGGAGCGTGCGGAGCTCGCCCATGAGCTGTTCGTAATCCCCGACGGAAAGATTTTCCCCGTCGATATACAGATCCTCGCGCGCCAGGCCGAGCTGTACAAAATAAGACCCGTCGTTATCATCGGAATGCCCGCCGCCGGTCGCCGCGCAACCCGATAAAAACAGGGCGAACGCAAGCGCAAACGCGGCCGCGGACGAAAAAATACCTTTCAAATTTTAACCGTTCCGTCTTTTATTTCCGTAGAAGATAAGACCCAGCGTTCCCGGCCCGCAGTGAGACGCGATGACCGGCCCGACGATCTGATAGTCTATCTTCAAATCGCCGAAGGTCTCGCGGAGCGCAGACACGAACGCTTCGCCCGTTTCGGGGCAGTCTGCCTGCAAGACCTCCACGCGTTTTTCTTTATCGAATTCCTTTTCGCACATCAGGCGGATAAACTCCGTAAAAACCTTTTTGGAGCCCTTGATCTTGCCGACGCTCTGCAAAGAGCCGTCCGGCATGACGGTGATGAGCGGTTTGATCCCCAAAAGCTTGCCGAACGCCGCCGTTACCGCAGAGATACGGCCCCCTCTTTTGAGATAGATCAGATCGTCTACGATAAAGTAAACGTGCGTGTGCTCGCACACCTCGGAAAGATACTCTTCGAGCTCGTCCATCGAAGCGCCCTCGGCATATTTTTCCGCAGCCATGCGCACCTGAAAGCCGGCGCCGAGGCTGATGGAGCGCGTGTCGAAAGTCCTGATCTCCCTTTCCGGATACTTTTCTTTCATCGCGGCGATCGCCTTATCCATGCTCTCGAAGGTCGCCGAAAGTTTATGCGAAAAAGTAACGTAAAAAATGTCCTGCCCCTCTTTGAGCACGGGCTCGAAATAATCGATATAATTCTGCTCGTTGATCGCAGACGTCGTAGGCACGGCGCCTTCGCGCATCCTCTGATAAAAGTGCGCGAAATCCGTCTCTTTGCCCAGGTCGTAATAATATTCCTTGCCGTCAAGAACGTACGGCATGCGTATCACGTGCAGCCCGAATTTTTCCGCTTCGGTATACCACAGCTCGCAGTTGGAATCGCAAAACAGCTGATACATATTCTTCACCCCATTCTTTGGTAATATTCATTATTATACATGAAACGCCCGCGCGTTGCAAATGTTTTTTTGACATTCAGAATTTTTTGTGCCGTATTTTGAGTTTTTTGTCCTTTTCTATCAGATAACAGTTGAAAACGACGCCCGTTACAAAACAGATCATCAGAACGTACAGCCACAGCAAAAAAACGATGAACAGCGCCACGGCGCCGTATAGCCTCTGCACGCTGCCGAAGGTGAGATAGATGGTAAACCCGAAAGACGCGAGCCCTCCAATAAACAGGGTGATCAGGCTCCCCCAGACCACGTTGGAAAATTTTACGCGGTACGGGCAGACATAGAGATTGAGTATCACGATAAAAAAGAACGCCAGCACCCCCAATATGGCATAGATGCCGAGCTGTGCGAAAAACGACGGGAAAGCCCGCCGCAAAAGCGCGTTGCATAAAAGAAACAGGATCGCTTCCGCCAGCAGAAGGAGCATGACGATAAAGATGAGCACGAGCGCGGAAAACCGCAGAACGATGCCGCCCTTTTTGCGCTTATAGTCGTAGATGATCTCCCCGCTCCTGCGCATATGATAAAAAAGATTCGTCGAAGAATAGAGCGTGGTGGCGAGCAATATGACCGAAGCCCCTACGGTCGCGCTCTGCGCGGAATCTCTCAAATAAAACAGGAAATCGCGGATACCCGAAAAAATTTCGAGGTCGAAGATCTGCTCGTAGTCGATGTTCAGCCTGCCGAAGATCAGCGTGAGCCAAAACAAAAACGGCACGATCGAAAGCACGAGGAAGAAAGCCATCGTCCCCGCGAGCGTCGTATATTTTTTGGAGGCGAGATACCCGTATGCCGAGCGCACCTTATCCACCATATCCGTAAAATAGAGCATACATATATTGTATGCAATCGAAATAGATAAAATTTAAGCAATTTTACGCAACATTTTTCTCCGAACTGTCGATTATCTCACTTATTTTTAATAAAGGTATTGACAATTCGCATACCCTGTGTTACACTGAAACCGAGTTAAGGAGGAGGTGATTCCGATGCAGTATGTCAGCGATGATATTTTTTGCGGCATAACACTAAAAAAGAGAGAATAAAATTCGAAAAAAAAGGGGAAAAATTTATGAGTAAATCTAAAAAAGTTTTAGGGTTGTTTGTTGCTTTTGTGATTTTGTTTGCCGCTGTTTTTTATGGAATAAGCAGCATTCAAACGCTTGTAAAGGCAGAAAGCGTCGTTTCTATGGAAGAAGTAGACGAGTATCTGCTCAATAATGGGTATTCTGAAGAATTAGTCGATGGACTAGGAAATGAAACTAAATTACATCTTTATCAACAAAAAGCAAAATTTGTAAACGAAACAAAAATCCCATCAGAAAGCCAAGAAGCTTCTCGTCTTTCAGCACGTAGTAATTGGACTGGATTTAGCCACGATATTATCGTAAGCGACATTTCAACGGGCAACGATTCTAAATTCATAATAACCTATCAATTTATATGGCAAGTAGAGGCGAGTCCTAACGATGATTGTTTTATGATTTTATGGGACAGTAATTTTTTGGGATTAACCGAAACTGCTGTTTATGAAGTATACGGCCCCGGAATGTTAGTAGATTCTTACGGCCCGCCCCCTGTTCCAATCCCTACTTCATGCGAAAGACAAACTTTTATGCATTTAACGGGTGATGCTGCTATCAGTGAATATAGCATACGTACTGGTATTGGGAAAAAACTTGAATTGGATTATTCCTCAACTGTCACAAAATATTATGTAAGCGGCGCTTGGGGTAAATATAGCTTGAATCCCCACGATTTTGTTGGTAATTTCTCAATAACTATTGCTGACCCACAATCATCGAGCAATCTTAGCGTAGCAGTCGGCTCCTTTTTCCATTGGGTAAAAGAGATAAACGTCGATTATGAATTTGTTTTTTCATTCCCTCCTGCATTAAGCATAAAATTTGTTGATGATTCTCATTATGAAAAAAGTGATGATACTTCCTATACTTTTAATCTGAATTAAAATCTTCGAGCAAGTAAATTTTCTCTCTGTCAATAAATTTTTATTGACAGAGAGAATCCTCAAAATCCTTTAATTAAGGAGGTGCTTTTATAATGAAATATCGTCGTTTTTTGACGTTGGCAATATCAATCACCTTACTTTCAGCCCTGTGCGCTTGCGGAAAGTCAACGGAAATAAAAACCGAAAACAAAGTAACTCACTCCGAATTTTATTACAGTGAAGCCGACTATTCCGCCGCAGACGAGTACCTGCGCGCAAACGGATATCCGGAAAGTTTTATTGCAAACACGGGCAATCAGACAAAAACAGCGCTGAAAACTGCGGGAGCGGTTTACAACGCGTCAGCCTCGCGCGAAGACGCCTATAACGAAAGCACTTACAGCGACCGCTGGAACGGGTTTTCGTATTCCATCACGGTCAGCGACGCGTCTGACAAAGAGGACAATGTTTCTAAAAAATATCTTACGCTGAACTGGGCTTGGAACGCGGAAAGGAGTTCGCCGAACGATATTGCGATAATCGAGCACGACCCGCTGTTTGCGGTGTCTCTCAGCGAAACGATTTTGGAAATTTCGGGAACGGGACAGTTGCAGGAATCGGTCATTCCGCCCGATTCGCAAGCGGCTTCCCTGCCGGAAACGCAAACGGGAACCTTTGTTTTGCTGCAAGGCGAAAATATTTCCGTAAGCACTGCTCCGGAAAGCGGCGTGGAAGTACAGATCCCGCAAGTCGGCGGCTGCATGCTCAATAAATATTTCGCGCCCTCCCCCGCAGATTCCTCCATGCCTTACGGAACGTATTTGCTGAACGAGGATCAATATCGCGGTTCGTTTACGATCGCCGTTACCTGTCATGACAAGAGCGGCGACCTCAGCGCCGCGGCCGCATGTTTCAAAATACCGTACGAACACGGTTTTTTGACCAGTAACGACATCTCTTGCAATTTCAACTTATTTTTGAAGTAAAAGCGGCAATTTTACATGCCCGTTCGGCATCTTTACGCGATCGCGCTTTAAATTAAGGAGGAAAACCATGAAAAAGGCAACGCGTATTATAACGTTGGCAATATCAATCACCTTCCTTTCCGCCCTGTGCGCCTGCGGGCAATCGCCGGAAACAAAAACCGAAAACAGAGTAACTCGCTCCGAATTTTATTACAGTGAAGCCGACTACTCCGCCGCGGACGAGTACCTGCGCGCAAACGGGTATCCGGAAAGCTTTATAGCAAACACGGGCAATCAGACAAAACAGGCGCTCTTTCAGGCAAAGGCAGTTTTCGATACGCAGAGCACGGGCATGCCTTCCGCGCCGAGCGAAGGCGCCGCAGAAGGCTGGGGCGGATTTTCGGGAGCAATTACCGTAAGCGACGCCTCCGTGAAAGGCGACAATCTGTCAAAAAAATTTGTTACGTTCAACTGGGCGTGGACTGCCGAAAGAGAGCCGAAAGACGATTTTATCAGTCTCTCCTGGAATAAAGAGTATTCCCTTTCCACGGGAGATTCCATGTTCGAACTGCACGGCGAGGGCGACCTGGAAAACTCCTTTATTCCGAGCGAAGCTTCCGTTTCAGAACTGCCGAAAACCGAAACGGGTTCCTTTCTCTTTCTGCAAGGGCATAAAGACAAGATACAGCAGACCGTTACGGGGTGCAGCATGGCCGTTCAGCTGCCCGCCGCCGGCGGAAGCATGTTGAGAAAGTATTTTTCGTCTTCGCAGGAGAGCAGCTCCTCTATACCCTACGGCGACTATCTGATCGATACCGCCGATTACCGCGGCTCATTCACGATCGTTCTGATCCGTCATGCCGCCGCCCCGGTGATCGGCTCGGCAACGGGAGGCTATTCGCAAAAGGTCGGCAGCGGTGCGGAAAACTATCTGTACAGCGGCGCCATAGGCGTTGCCTTTGAAGATTTCGTTTCGTAAACTCCTGATCAAACAAAAACACCGCCCCGCGGAAATTCCGCGGGGCGGTTCATTATGCCGCGAGCCCTTAAACGGGCGCGGCGGCAATCGGAGCGTTATTTAGACTTTTCGGGAATGATGAGCCCTACGTCTCCGTTGGAGCGCAAATACACCACGCGCACCTCGTTGGTCTCGGCGTCCTGAAAGATATAAAAGCTGTGCCCCAAAAGGTCGAGCTGTTCCACAGCCTCCTCCGTCGTCATGGGCGTAAGCTTAAAGGTTTTTGTGCGGACAAGCTTGCCGACGGGTACGTCGGCTTCTTCCAAAAACAGCCGCTTTTCAAAGAACGCGTCTTTTTTCAGCTTGCTTTCCAATTTGGTTTTGTGGCGGTAGATCTGGTTTTCGATCTTAGGCAGCACGTTGTCGATGCCGTCGTAAAAATTATCCCCCGAAACCTCGGCGCGGATCATATTGCCCTTGTAAAGAATGGTGACTTCGGTCTTCGCGAACTTGCCGTCCTGCTTCAAATACACGGTGCAGACGGAATCTTCGTCGAAGTATTTTTCAAGCCTGCCGATCTTCTTTTCGACGATACCGACCAATTTTTCGCTCGCCTTGCAATTCTTTTCGATGATCTCAATACGCATTACCGTACCTCCGTTGATTTATTTTGCGGGCGTAAAGGTGAAGGCGCCGTCTTTTACGTCGATATTCACCTTCTGCCCGGAAGAAACGCGATTCATCAATATTTCTTCGCTCAATGCGTCTTCTATGCGGCGCTGAATGACCCGTTTGAGCGGGCGCGCGCCGTATACTTCGTCGTAGCCCTCTTCCAACAGTTTATCCTTTGCCGCGTTCGAAACGCTTACCTCCACTCCGCGCTTTTTCAGCCTGTCGGCCAGAGTGCCGAGGAACAGATCGCATATTTTCGACGCGTCTTCCTTGCTGAGCTTGTGGAAAATAATGATCTCGTCGATGCGGTTCAAAAATTCCGGTTTGAACTGCGCTTTGAGCTCCTCGGTGATGTCGTCTCTCATCTTTTCGTATTCGCCCGCGTTGTCTGCGGCGGCAAACCCGAGGCGCTGCATCTTGTTCACCTTGCTCGCGCCGACGTTGCTCGTCATAATAATGACGGTATTCTTAAAACTCACCACTCTGCCCTTGCTGTCGGTAAGCCTGCCGTCGTCAAGGATCTGCAAAAGCACGTTAAAAACGTCGGGGTGCGCCTTTTCGATCTCGTCGAACAGTACGACCGAATAGGGCTTTCTGCGTATCTTTTCGGTGAGTTGGCCGGCCGCGTCGTCAAACCCCACGTATCCGGGCGGCGCGCCGATGAGCTTGCTCACCGAATGCTTTTCCATATATTCGCTCATATCCAGGCGGATCATCAGCCGTTCGTCTCCGAACATCGCCGCCGCCAGCGCTTTGGAAAGCTCCGTTTTGCCCACGCCCGTAGGCCCGACGAAAATAAAGGAGCCGATGGGCTTGTCGGGATCTTTGAGCCCTGCGCGGGCGCGGCGGATCGCCTTGGCAACGGCGCTGACCGCTTCCTCCTGCCCGATGACGCGTTTATGCAGCTCCTCTTCGAGGTGCATGAGCTTGTGGCTCTCCTCCTCGGTGAGCTTTACGACGGGCACGCCCGTCCAACTGCTCACGATCTTCGCCACGTCGTCTGAGCCGATGGTCGCGCGCGACTCGCCGCGGTTTTTCTCCCAGTCCGCCCTGATTTTTTCTATCTCGCTCTCCAATTTTTTGATCTGATTGTGCAGTTCCTGCGCGCGGGGATAATCGTCTCTGCGGACTGCTTTCGCCTTTTCCGCATTGAGCTTTTCTATCTCCGCTTCCTTTTCCTTTACGCCGGAAGGCCCGTTATAGCTGTCCAGGCGCGCGCGGCTCGCCGCCTCGTCGATGAGGTCGATCGCCTTATCGGGCAAAAACCTGTCTGTGATATACCTGTCGGAAAGGCTCGCCGCCGCCACGATCGCGTCGTCGCTGATAGACACCTTATGATGCGCCTCGTACTTGTCGCGCAAGCCGCGCAGAATCTCTATCGTCTCCGCAACGCTCGGCTGCTCCACGTTTACGGGCGTGAACCGTCTTTCCAGCGCGGGATCTTTTTCTATATATTTGCGGTATTCGTCTATGGTCGTCGCGCCGATGGTCTGCAATTCGCCGCGCGCGAGCATGGGCTTTAAAATGTTTGCGGCGTCCATCGAATTGTCCGCGCTCGCCCCCGCCCCGACGATGTTGTGTATCTCGTCTATAAACAAGATCACGTTGCCGCTCTTTTGTATCTGCTCTATCGTCTCTTTGAGCCTCTCTTCAAAGTCTCCGCGGTACTTCGCTCCCGCGAGCATTCCGGGAAGATCGAGCGCGAATACGGATTTGCCGAGCAGAAGATCGGGCACCTCACCCTTTACGATCGCCTGCGCCAGCCCTTCCACGACCGCGCTTTTGCCGACGCCCGGCTCGCCGATGAGCACGGGATTGTTTTTCGTGCGGCGGGAAAGCACC
>ERZ1643247.845-NODE-845-length-33015-cov-29.998604_pt1 | contig 33015 bp, 26 predicted proteins | sample MGYA00579264_ERZ1643247 | MGnify/ENA primary metagenome ERZ1643247 (study PRJEB29033, sample SAMEA4952262) | chicken gut metagenome | biome: Broiler Chicken; feature: Gastrointestinal Tract; material: Caecum | place: Ireland | collected 2018 | study: Broiler... | reverse complement strand
CACTTCGAGTTTGTCCACAACGATCAGCTCGCCGTCCGCCACTTTTTTGGAGAGGGCGGAGAACAGCGCGTTCCTTTTCGCTTCCGCGTTCATCTTTTTGGAGAAGTCGCGGCTCTTGGGCGCGAACACGACGCCGCCCTTCGTCCACTGCGGTGCGCGGATGGAACCCTGACGCGCGCGGCCGGTGCCCTTCTGGCGCCACGGCTTCGCGCCGCCGCCGCGTACCTCGGTGCGGGTGAGGGTGCTCTTCGTGCCCTGCCTGTCGTTGGCAAGACGCGTTACGACTGCCTGATGAATCAAAGGCTCGTTGTATTCCGCATTGAAGATCTTGTCGGAAAGCTGCATTTCGCCTGCAACCGAGCCGTCCATTTTATATACTTTTACGCTAGGCATATCTTCTTCTCTCCTTATTTCGCTTTGACGCTGTCGCTTACCGTGACGACGCTCCCCTTCGCTCCGGGGATAGCGCCTTTGATGAGCAGCGCGTTTCTCGCCGCGTCTACCCTGACGATTTCAAGGTTCTGCACGGTGACGCGCTCGTTGCCGTACTGCCCGGGCATGTGCTTCTGCTTGAATACCCTGCTCGGCGTGGAGTTCGCGCCCATGGAGCCGACTTCCCTGTGTACGGGGCCGACGCCGTGCGTCTCTTTCAGGCGGCGCTGATTCCATCTTTTGATGACGCCCGAATACCCGTGGCCCTTGGAGGTGCCTACAACGTCTACCTTTTCGCCCTCTTTGAAGACTTCCACCGTTACTTCCTTGCCGACCTCGTAAGAGGAAAGATCGGAAAGGCGGAATTCTTTGAGCACCTTCTGCGGTTTTACGCCCGCCTTTTTGAACTGACCGAGCTCGGGCTTGTTGAGCCTCTTTTCGCTCGTCTCGTCAAAACCGAGTTTGAGAGCGGCGTAGCCGTCTTTTTCCACTGTTTTGATCTGCACTACCGGGCAGGGCCCCGCCTCCACTACCGTTACGGGGATCACCTTTCCTTCGGGAGTAAAGATCTGCGTCATGCCGACTTTGCGTCCGATGATTGCTTTATTCATTGATAAAGTTCACTCCTTTTTTTATTTTTCGAATACCTTGAATCCACAAAGTATTTCTTTGCTGAATCAGATTACAGTTTGATTTTGATGTCTACGCCCGCGGGAAGGTGAACGCTCTCCAAAAGCTTGGCGTTCGCGCTGTAAATATCGATGATCCTCTTGTGCGTGCGGATCTCGAACTGCTCGCGGCTGTCTTTATCTTTGTGAGGCGAGCGGAGAATGGTTACGATCTCCTTTTCTGTGGGCAGCGGAATGGGCCCGCTGATTTTCGCGCCGGATTTTTCCATTGCCTCCACGATGCGCTGCGCCGCAAGGTCTACCAGCTCGTGGTCGTAAGCGGCGAGTTTGATCCTGATCTTCTGTCCTGCCATTGTTGTTGAATTCCTCCGTTTTTTATACTAACTTTCTGTCAACGTAGCCGTGTGTGTCGGAGTGTCGCAGAAAAATAAACGCCATTCGATATATGCTATTGAATGGCTGTACTCCGGTTAGTCGCAGGGGTCGGGCCCCCACATTTGTCGGTATAAATTATCTTCGCAAAGGGCGCGATTGTGCTGTATTTATCCTCGCAACCCAAAGCGATTGAAGTAACTTTATACCTCAACCCTATTACACAGCCTAAATATAATACCATACCCGTCAAGATAAGTCAATTAAAAACTTGCAATATTTTTTGTTTTTTCGGATTTTTTTGAGTTTTATTGTAAAATACCGTTATGAAACGTGCCGCTTTCACCGCGGGGCAAGCCCCGGGACTTTTTTGTTCAGAAAATCAAAAAGCACCCGAATATTTCGGGTGCTTTTTTGTCCGATCCGATGAATGCGGCAATTAGTCGATGGTGACTTCCGCGCCGGCTTCCTTCATGCGGGCAGCGATCTTTTCGGCTTCTTCCTTGTTGACGCCTTCCTTGATCATGCCCAGGCCCTCGACGAGCGCCTTCGCTTCCGCAAGGCCCAAAGAGGTGAACTCGCGGACAGCCTTGATGACCTCGATCTTCTTCGCGCCGATGTCCTTCAGCTTGACGTTGAACTCCGTCTTCTCCTCAGCAGCCTCAGCAGCAGCGCCCGCAGCGGGAGCAGCCGCAACAGCGACGGGAGCAGCGGCGCTGACGCCGAACTCCTCTTCCAAAGCCTTAACGAGCTCGTTGAGCTCGACAACCGTCATACCTTTGATCTCTTCGATGAACTTAGCGATATCAGCCATTTTTAAATTCCTCCAAATAATTTCGATTTGATAAATTTTCCCGCTCGATTTTACGCCGCGGCGGACAGGCGGCGGCTAAGCCGCGTTCGGATACGGAGAACGCGTTACTGCGCCTTTTTCTCCGCGATCGCATTGAGCGCCACGGCTACGCCGCGAAGCATCGCGGAGAGAACGCCCGCGAAATTCGCGATGGGCGCCTGCATGGAGCCGAGCATCTTTGCGATGAGTTCTTCCCTCGAAGGCATATCCGCGAGCGCCTTGATGCCTTTGGCATCGATATAGGCGTTGTCTACATATGCGCTCTTGGGAACGATCTTTTCGGGCATCGCCTTGACCGCTTCCGCAAAAATTTTCGCGGCAGCCGTCTCGTCGGGGCTGAACGCCGTCGCCGTCGGGCCGTTGAGGTCTGCGTCGAACGCGGTAACGCCCAATTCGTTGAACGCCTTGCGGAGCAGGGTGTTTTTGTAAACCTTGTACTCCACGCCCGCTGCCCTGAACTTATTGCGAAGATCGGAAACTTCCGCAACGGTGAGCCCCTTGTAGTCTACGAACACAACGGACTTGCTGTTCTGGATCTTTTCCTTGATCTCTTCGACAACTTGTTTTTTCGCTTCCAGATTAGCTGACATTGGTTACCTCCTATATAAAATTTTCTCACGCGTTTCTCGCAAAAGAGATGCTGCGAAACGCCGTGATCTCAGGAGACACCGCCGCACGCCTTACGGCTGACGGCGTTTTCTCCCTCTGCGCGCGCCTTTTAAAGGCTCCCGCACCCAATATGCGCGCGCATTCACCCTCTTCCCGTAAGCCTTACGGCAATTTGGGTGCGCCGGCGCAAAAGCGCGGTTTTGCTTGCGCAGTAAATATGCATTTTCTCACGAAAAATGTTTTAAGCTGATAAAACATTTTTCCGTGATTTTCAGGAAAACCCGACGGACGCTTGCGCTCCGCGTCGGCGTTTTCCTCTTTGCGCGATTTTTTAGGGCACGCCATAAGGAATCGCGCAAATTCACCTTTCCCCGAAAGCCAAAGCATTGGCAAACAGGGTGCGCTCGCAAAAAATACGATTTTCGCTCGCGCAGGATCAATACAATTTTTCTCACGCGTTTCTCGCAAAAGAGATGCTGCGAAACGCCGTGATCTCAGGAGACACCGCCGCACGCCTTGCGGCTGACGGCGTTTTCTCCCTCTGCGCGCGCCTTTTAAAGGCCGCGCCCTTCCCGCAAAAACAAAAAGTCCTTATACCGCGACGATATAAGGACTTGCATGCCGAAAAAACAAACAGTCTGAACTTATACCTCGGCGGGCGTTTCCATTAAACCTTGCGGTGCCTGCTTTCTGCGGTATCGGTATTTATGTTTATGCAATTTTGAATACTTGAACATTATACCGATATTGCATCGGCTTGTCAACTGTTTTTTGCTCTGCGGCAAAAATGTTATCAGATCTTATTGTAATTGATCTTGATGCCGGGACCCATCGTGCTGGATACGGCAACGCTGCGGATATACTGACCTTTTGCCGCAGACGGCTTCGCCTTGACGATCGCGTCCATCAGCGCGTTGAAGTTCTCCGCAAGCTTTTCCTTGCCGAAGCTCTTTTTCCCGATCGGGCAGTGAATGATCGCCGTCTTATCGAGACGGTACTCGACCTTACCTGCTTTGACTTCGGAGATCGCCTTCGCGACGTCGGGGGTGACGGTACCCGATTTCGGGTTCGGCATGAGACCCTTGGGGCCGAGCACCTTACCGATACGGCCGACCACGCCCATCATATCGGGGGTGGTGATGACGACGTCGAAGTCGAACCAGTTTTCCGTCTGGATTTTTTGCACCATCTCTTCGGCGCCCACATAGTCGGCGCCCGCCGCCTGCGCGATGTCAGCCTTTTCGCCCTTCGCGATGACGAGCACCTTTTTGCTTTTGCCCGTGCCGTTGGGAAGGACGAGCACGCCGCGCACCTGCTGATCTGCCTGGCGGGGATCTACGCCGAGGCGCACGTGCAATTCGATCGTCTCGTCGAATTTGGCTTTTGCAGTGTCGACCGCGAGCCCCATAGCCTCGTCGACATCGTATGCTTTGGAACGATCGTATGCCTTCAAACTGTCGGCATATTTTTTCCCGTATTTCATTCTATATTACCTCCTTGTGGTACATGCGAGAATCTGTCTCTCCCACATTCTCCTTGCGATTATTCTTCGACGGTGACGCCCATGCTGCGCGCGGTGCCGCGGATCATGCTCTTTGCCGCTTCCAGCGAAGCCGCGTTGAGGTCGGGCATTTTCAGCTTGGCGATCTCCTCTACCTGCGCGTCGGTCAGCTTTGCGACCTTATCGCGGTTGGGCCTTGCGCTGCCGCTTTCGATCTTGCACGCCTTTTTGATGAGGACGGGTGCGGGCGGCGTTTTCAGAATAAACGTAAAAGATCTGTCCTGATAAATGGTGATGACCACGGGAATGATAAGTCCCGCCTGGTCGGCAGTTTTTGCATTGAATTCCTTGGTAAAGCCGGGAATGTTGATGCCGTGCGGGCCGAGCGTCGAACCGACGGGGGGGCCGGGCGTGGCTTTGCCGGCGGGCAGCTGCAATTTGACTACCGCGGTGATTTTCTTAGCCATAAGTTCTCCTCCAAATTGTGGTTTTAGCAAAGCGCCGAAAATATTTGCGCTTCTCCCACTTTATTAGAAATAGGGTCGCCCCTGTTCCTGCTTATTGATCCTGTTCTTCCTTGGGCTGCTCCGCAAGGTTGAGCTTTCTGATCTGCACGTACTCCACCTCTACGTCGGTATTCCTGCCGAACATGACGACGTTGACCTTCGCCTTCTGCGCGGAGTCGTTCAGCTCTTTGATCTTGCCAACAAAACCCGCCAGCGGGCCGGCGTCTATGCTCACGTCGTCGCCCACGGCAAAATCCGCATCTACGACGACGGATTCGAGCTGCATCTTTCTCACCTCGTCGTCTTTGAGCGGCAGAGGCCTGCCCTGCGGCCCTACAAAGCCCGTGACCCCCCTCGTGTTCGTGACCAAATACCAAACCTGATTGGAATAGATCATCTTGATGAACACATAGCAGGGAAGCAGCTTTCTTTCCACGACCTTCTTTTTGCCGTTCTTCTCCTCGATGGTCTGTTCCATCGGGATTTTGAGATCGAAGATGCTGTCTTTGAGATTATTGTTTTCGATCAGCTTTTCCAGGCTGTCTTTGACCATCGCTTCATAACCGGAATAGGTGTGAAGCACGTACCACTTTGCCTGGCTTTCGGGCGAATTCTCCATATACTCCCCTTATCCTCTTAGGCACCGATGCCGGTGACGAGATCCAAAAGTGAACTGAGCCCGAAGTTGATGGCGGTAAATACGATCAAAAAGATGACGACGACGGAAATAACGACGCCCGTAGCCTTTACCACCTTTCCGAAAGAAGGCCACGTGACCTTTTTGAGCTCGGAAAAGACCTCTTTGATCTTTCTGCCCATTCTTACAAAAATGTTGGGCTTTTTGGCAGCTGTTTTCGCTTTCATTTTTACTCCTTAGGCGAGCGGAATACCGTACAAGCTTCCGCGCGGATTACTTGGATTCTTTGTGGACGGTATGCTTTTTGCAGAAAGGACAATATTTTTTCAGCTGCAATCTTTCGGGATCGTTCTTTTTATTTTTCATATTGTCGTAATTTCTGTGTTTGCATTCGGTGCATTCGAATGTGATCTTCGTTCTGTTTATGGCAGCCATTTTTCTAAAAACTCCATGCAAAAAAATCACACCTTCGGGCGGTGTGTTCTTAGAGTCTATCATAAAGTTTCCGGCTTGTCAATTATTTTTGACCGAAGTTTGAATAATTTATTCGTCAATACGTCATTCTTTCCGGAAAAAGGGAGCCGATACCCCGCCTTTTGTTGTTTTTTCGATAAAGCGCCCGCAAAACTCTTGCATAAATCGAGGCGTTCGTTGTATAATATCAGCGAAAATCCCCGCGCGCCTTACGGCGCGCTCTATTTAATAATATTGAAAGGAGTCAAAAAGCAAATGAATGCCGTTCGCATCACCGAAGGCGTTTACTGGGTAGGCGCCATCGATTGGAATCTCAGAAATTTCCACGGCTACGAGACGGAAAAGGGCTCGACCTACAACGCATATCTCGTGATCGACGAGAAGATCACCCTCATCGACGCGGTCAAAGAACCCTTCAAAGAGGAGATGCTTTCCCGCATCGCCTCCGTGATCGATCCCGCAAAAATCGACGTGATCGTATCCAACCACGCGGAACCCGACCACAGCGGGGCGCTGCCTTATATAAAAAGCATCGCCAAAAACGCCAAGATCTACGCCGCGTTCGGCGCGGGGATCAAAGACCTTTCCGCCTATTACGGCGATCTCGGCTATGTCGGCGTGAAGGCGGGCGAAAGCCTGTGCATCGGCAAGCGGACGCTGACCTTTGTGCCCACCCCCATGGTGCACTGGCCCGACAATATGGTCAGCTACATGACGCCCGAGAACATACTCTTTTCCAACGACGCGTTCGGCCAGCACTACGCGTCGGACGAGCGTTTGGACACGGAATGCGACCTGCCCGAGGCATACATTCAGGCGCGCAAGTACTACGCGAACATCGTGCAGCCTTACGGCATGCAGACGGGCAAGGCGCTCGACGCCCTCGCGGGGCTGAAAATCGACATGATCTGCCCCAGCCACGGCATCGTTTGGACGAAACATATACCCGAGATCATCGCCCTTTACAAATCGTGGGTAGCAAACGAATACGACGATACGGCGATCATCGTGTACGACACGATGTGGCATTCCACCGAGGCGATGGCGCACGCGATCGAAAACGCATTCCTTGCCGCGGGATACAAGCCCCGCCTCTACAATCTGCACTATTGCCACAATTCCGACGTCATCGCGGACGCGATGACGGCAAAGTATATCGCCGTCGGCTCGCCTACGCTCAACAACAACATGATGCCCTCCGTCGCTTCCTTCCTCACCTATTTCAAGGGGCTGAACGGAAACAAGAAAAAATATATCGCCTTCGGCTCGTACGGCTGGGGCGGGCAGTCTCCCGATCAGGTATCCGAAGCGTTGAAGAGCCCCAAGTGCGAGGCACTTCTGCCCGCGATCAAGATCGCGTACAAGCCGTCGGACGAGCAACTCAAAAAAATCGAGCAGGACGTTTTAGAAGCGCTGAAAAATCAATAGCCGCTTCCCCTTTTTGACTTAACAGAATCATTTGCCTTTAAAAACCGAACGCCGGGCGCTCACCGCGCCCGGCGTTTTCTTTGCCCGAAGCATTTATTTTTCGTACACTTCCCGCTTCAAAATGCCTATGTAGGGCAGTTCGCGGTATTTTTCGGCATAGTCGAGCCCGTATCCGACGACGAACGCGTCTTCGATTGCATAGCCGACGTAATCCGCTTCGACCTTTGCCGTGCGCCGCGCTTTTTTGTCGAGAAAGGCGCATATCTTCACGGAGGCGGCGCCGCGCTTGCCGAACAGCTCTTTGAGCGCATACAGCGAATTGCCCGAATCGATGATGTCCTCCACGAGCAAAACGTGCCTGCCCGCAACGGGCGCGGAAATATCCTTGATGATGTTCACATGCCCGGAAGACTGCGCGCCGAAGCCGTACGACGACACCGCCATAAAGTCGATCTCGGCGGGAACTTCCGCCGCCCGCAGAAGATCGGCGAAAAAGACGCACGCGCCCTTCAATACGCACACCATCACCAGCTCCTTGCCCGCATATTCTTCGCGTATCGCCCTTCCGAGCTCCTTTATGCGCGCGGCGATCTGCTCCTGTGTAAATAAAATGCTCTCTACGTCTTTATGCATCGTTCCTCTCCTCTTTCGCATAGTGTTACGGAAAAAACCGCGCCGCTCCGTCCGGTGACGCGCACCTTGTCCGATATTTCCAGCCCGCACACGGCAAAGATCTCCTTCCCCGCCGCAACGAGCGGATAAAAGTCTCTGTCCCGCGCGGGGATCTTTTCATCGATAAAAAACTCTTTCAGTTTTTTGCTCCCGCCGCCGAATTTTTTGAACACGTCGCCCTCGGCGCGGGGGCGTATGACGGCGTTTTGCGGAAGGCCGCCGCCGTCAAAATACAAACGCTTCGAGTCGCGCCCGAAGGAGGCGGGCGCCGTCTCTCTTGCAATGCGGAGGATATATCTGCCGCAGTCAAACACGCCCTCTCCGAACGGATAACAATAAGCGGGCGGAGGCTCGGGCTTATATACGGCTACCCTGCCGTAATCGTTGACCGCCTTCACGCCCTTCGGCAGATCCGCCTCGGCGCCGCTTTCCTGCCGAAACAAGCGGCAGACCGCCCCGATATGCGCTAACGTATAGTCCTTTTCTATACCGAAACGCCGAAAAGCGCGCACGCAGCAGCGGCGCAGCACGGGCGGCGGAGCGCCCGGCTCGATGACATACTCCCGCCCCTCCCGCACGTATTTTTCGGTAAGGGAATATAAAAAATCGTCGTCCTCGCGCGCCATGCGCGAGAAGGCGTACAGGTTCTTTTCGCAATCCGCAAAGCGCTCCTTCGCGGGCACGAGCACCTCGCGGCGCAGATAATTGCGCGTATACGCGATATCGGCATTGCTCCGATCTTCCCGCCATGCCTCGCCCCGCCCGGCGAGAAAGGCGCATATTTCCTCTTTCGTGCACGAAAGCAGGGGGCGAACGATGCCGCGATCCCCCTCCACGGGCACGAACGCGCGTATGCCGCCCGCGCCGGTGAGCGACGCGCCGCGGAAAAGGTTGAACAGAACGCTCTCCGCGTTGTCTCCCGCATGGTGCGCCGTGGCGACGAAGTCGGCCTTTCCCTCTTTTATGAGATTTGCAAACGCCTCTTTGCGGAAAGCGCGCGCCTCCTCTTCCACCCCCCTGCCGTTCCTGCGCGCGAGCGCGGGGATATTTGCGGCATATGCAAAGAGGGGCACGCCCGCCCTTTCGCACAGGTTTTTCACGAAGGCGGTATCCTCCTCGCTCTCCTCGCCGCGTATGCCGTGCTCCACGTTCACGGCGGAAAGAGAGATATGCAGTTTTTCCGCATTGTCCGCAAAGAGGAAAAAGAGCGCCACGGAATCCGCCCCGCCCGAGAGGGCGACGCAGACGCGCTTCCCCGCGTACGGCGAAAGGTCGACGTTCAGCATATTAAAAGTATACCCCGAATCGCGCAAAAAAGCAAATAAAAACCCGCCCGCGGAGAAGTTTTGCCGCGGGCGGGTTTGTCGTTTCTATCATCTTACCAATTTATGATATATTTTTTTTGCTATTTCTCTGCGTCGCGTCCCATACGGCAACATTAAATCTGCAACACGGCGCACAAAAGAGCGGCGGCATGCAACAGCAGGTGCAGCAAGCTCCTCTGCGCCGAAATCGCGTAAGCCATAATTTCGCCGCTCCTCTTCCCAAAGTGAAAGCGCGTCGACATTTTTTCCCAGACCGAATTGATCTTCAAATGTCAGACAAGCAAATACCTTTCTGTCCAATTCCTTTGAAAAATGAAGGTAATATTCAAAGGTTGCTGCGAGATCTGCATTTCGAAAGGCAAGTCTGGGCAAATACTCGCCATAAATTTTAAACATATCCCTTACGAATTCGAGCGCAGCGTTCTGCATAATTTCCGTGATAAATTCTGTCGCAAAATTGCTTTCATACTTACCGAATACAGGGATTAAATCCTGACCTTTATTTTCATATCCTATTACGCTGGGCGCAAGTTTCATAAACACATGCTCGCGTATAATACCCGTAATCACCGGTTTATAGTCATAAAAAGTATCCGTATGAAAGCCGTAAATACGCTCACGTTCATTCAATATGTCCGAATTAGAATGCAAGTATAAGCTATTTACCGGATACCCCAGCAATCCGGCAAGTACCGCTTCGCTTCTCCCGCTGTATCCTATATCGAAAAGCAGATCGTTCGGCCCAAGCACACTCCCAAAATATTTTTTAAGCCGTTCGCGATAATCGGAAAGTTTACGATAGTCGATCAACGCCGACAATTGCGGAACAAACATTGAAAATTCTTCATTTGTGTTGAATCTTTTTTCATAACACGCGTTTGTTATTTGGTAAAAATCACAAAATTTTTCATCTTTCCAATCAGCAAACTCAGCCTTAAAAACGGGCCAAAACATTTCCGTCAAATCTTTCCGAGAATGATGACCGCCATATAACTTCGTCTTTAAAGATAGCATGTCTTCGGCTTTTGCTATATCGGCATACACCATTGCCCGGCGAGAAATGTATACATAATCCATTTCAGGCAATGAAGGATCGTACTGTTTTGCTATTTCCGCCGCCCGCATAGGAAGATACCCGTCTCTCGCCACAAAATGAATCTTTTGTACCCCTTTATCTTTTGCGTTTTGCAATATCCAATTTGTCACCGCAAACAGGTACTGACCTAATGCATAATACCCGATAAAATAGGGATCCGCATTAAAATCGGTTTTGCGATTGATTTCAACGAACGGGTCGTCAAACAATTTATTGGCCGCTATCGCCATGGCGCAACGATTTCCGAGATACATCTGCGCCGCACGCATATCTTGTCTTCCGGAACAGGCCATACAGCCTCTTACCGATTCGCCGCCATATAAACCTTTTGTCTCATTCTTAAACCGCTCCATCGCACGAGGCAACCAAGCAGCTTGCCAACCGCATTCCAATGCACGGCTCACATCGCTGCCTTCGTTATCGCCGATATGCAAAAAACTTTGCGAAGGCACGCCCATCTGTTTTTGAACATAACGGAAAAGACTGCCTGTATGCTTGCATAGCTTTATTTCAGAAGACAGATACACTGTATCTATTTCATAGCCGTTTTTGGCCAAAATATTTACGACTGTCTGTTTGGGCAAATACATGTCTGAACAGGCAATAATCTTTTTTCCCTGACTGCGCGCAAGCTCATACAATTCCTTAGCACATTCTCTGGCATAACAAAAATATTCTTCCGTTAATAGTTCTGCTTCCTTTATCTTTTCGGCCGCTTCCTGCCCGACCATATAATTTTCCCGTATAAAATCATAGACAGCATCTATGGTGATATCTTCATCGGCGCAGCGCGTCGCAGCAAGTCTTTCTCTGCAAAGCCTTTCGCTTTCTATGCGTATATCCGAAAAGCGCATATAACTTTTGCCGCCCTGCAACCGAACAAAAATATCGTTCAATAAATTAAATAAATCCGACGGTGTCGCGAACGGCCGTAAAATCAATGTATCAAACACATCGAAACTGATCACTTTGATTTTAGGATCGCATATTTTCTTTTTGATGGCTTCTAATTGCAAAAAGTTTGGTTTTTCGACTGATGTTACAATGTTGTGGAAATAAAAATTTATTTCTTCTCTTTCAATGTATTTGTTCTTATCAACCTTTAAATATTTCTCGATACATCGAACCGCAAAGTCCTTTCCCAACGATTTTCCGTCCGCATAATACATCTGAGCATAAAAAACTTTCCAACTCTCTAAATCGTCCGCATATTCTTCTCCCCGACGCATTATATCTAACTGCTCTTTCATGAATGCAAAAGCAAAGGAAACATCTCGCAGACGTTTTTCATATCCTTCGCGCGTAATAACCGATGACGTGCTCGCCTCTGCGTGTTTGAAATAAAAATATACTGCCCCATGCGATGCTGTACAAACTTTTTTTGCCCGTAACCACAAGGCCGTTGAAAAAGCCTGATCTTCGCACATTACAAAACGAGGGTGTGTATCGGCAAATTTCCTTGCCTGTGCAAGAAAATTCTCCCAAAGAGATCTCCTGTACAGCTTAGCACAAACCATATGCCATGTAAAATAATTTCCGTGTTGACGAAAAAAGCAGTCAAACACCTGCTTGTCTTTCAACACCAACTTCTGACGCATAGGGTCAAGGTTACAAAATTCATAACGTTTACCTTCTATATCCATCATCATTTGCCCGACTGCAATATCGGCATTTTCTTTTAAGATACATTCTGTCAGCAAACGCAGCCAATCGACGGAAACGGTATCATCAGCATCAACAAACGTAATATATTCGCCCCGACTGGCCTCCACACCGGTTATGCGGGCACTGAACAGTCCCTGATTTTTGTTATGAGAAACCAATTTCACTTTCGGATTGTTCTTTTGCAACCGTTCGGCTATCTTTGCAGAATCATCGGTTGACCCGTCGTCTACTATAATGATTTCAAAATCTTGATAGCTTTGACAAAGCAAACTATCCACACATTTTTCTAAATATTTTGATGTGTTATAACAAGGAATAATAATTGAAATCATATACTTTTTCTCCTTTCTATCCGCACAGCATATTACCGCTGTTTTCAAGTCCATTCGTAAAACTCTTTTATCGCACAAATTAAGATTTATAATCTTAGTTTTATCCATTATAACACATCTATTAACAATTTACAATCTTATGTATGACATGTTTTTTGCTTTATAATGAAATTGGTTCAATAAACGTTCTCAAACTATGGCAAAATTGCATAAAATACTGCAACGATTGCCGTACTGCGTAAAAAGCCGCGGCGCGAAAATCGCCTCGCGGCATATTTTTTATTGTTTTTTTACCCGCCGCCGAATGGTACAGGCGCATTTTCGGCAATACTAAACAAAGGAAAAGAGAATATGGCAAAGATCTTAATTTTCAGCAGAACATACTCGTCCAGCGTAAGTTCTGTTGTAGAAAAAAATATACAGGCACTCTGCAAATCCAATAAAAACATCAGTTATGTGTTTTGCGAAGAGGAAAAAGTAACCTATGCCGACATCGCCTCTTGCGACAGTATTATTTGTGTACGCGGCAGTGAAGGCACAACATTACGAATATTAGAAACAGCGAAGCGCCTCGGGAAATTTCTCGTTTATTTTTTAGATGACGATTTGTTAAATATTCCATCTGATATAGACGTAATGATCGATCATTACTATTATTTCCCTTCTACTCGAGCCAGGCTGCGCGCTTGCATTGCGCTTTGCGACGTACTTTGGAGCCATAATCCGAATATTCTGAAAATATACGGCAATTTGACCAAAGGCCGCAAGGTATGCACGGATATGTATGCGGATCTCCGCCCTTTGCCGAACATAAGCTCAAAAACATTTAACGTTCTTTTTGCAGGCTCCGTAACACATAAAAAAATGCTTGAAAGTTTCGTTTTGCCTGCGATTGAAAAATTGAGCAAAGAGTTTGAAGAAGAAGTTACCTTTACCTTTATCGGCCCCAAAATTGAGATTAAAGGTAAAAACATTAAAAAATATCCCTATTTCGACAATTATGAAGCGTTCAATCGATTTATACGCTCCAAACGCTATCATCTCGGGATCGCAGCTGTTGCCGATAGAGAATTTGATTCCTGCAAATATTTTGTAAAGTTTTTTGATTATTCCAGTTTGGGCGCCGCGGGTCTTTATTCCAACGTTATGCCTTATACTATGGTGGTAAAAGACGGTGTAAACGGTTTTACGACAGAAAATACCGTCGAATGCTGGTATGAAAAAATAAAATATGCCATTACACACCCGAAAGAATGCGAACTCTGTGCAAAGCAAGCGCGCGAACTGATCGCCTCTCGCTTCAATGTAACCGAAGTGTCGTCGGCCATAGCCGAAACTATGCCCGAACTTTTAAAAACGCATGGGGTGAACCTCAAACAAAAAGAAATTCTGCGTATAAAATATAAATATTTTCCGAACGAAGTGCTCCCCAAGCCTCAAAACATGGGATTCAAAGAAAAACTTATCTATTACGGCAAAAAAGCCTCACTTTTATGGAAAACTTTAGGCGTTCGCGCTTTTCCGTTGATTTGTATTAAAGCGTGTAAAAAAGTTTTCCGTCTCGTTTTGCGGAAAATAAAAACATTTTTTTGGTTGCGTAAAAAATACGGGCTTTCAGGCGTGTTCAAAGCCGTGGGAAACAAACTCAGACGCCGTGAGCTTCTTTTCGGTCTCGACGATGCTTTTGTCCCTCCCTCGCCTGCCCAAAAACATATCGACTATTCGGCTCGCGGCAGAGCAATTTTTACCGCTCAACAATCAGAGTTTTCTCGCGAAGCTTTGCATGCCGCAGTAAACTCTTTATCTTACAGACCTCGCATTTCGATTGCCATGCCATTATACAACGCGCCGATCAAATGGCTGAAGGTTGCGCTCAGGTCTTTACAATCCCAAATTTATACGGATTGGCAACTTTGCGCCGTAGACGACGGGTCTAAAAACAAAAAAGCCGCCGTTTTTATGAAACGGGCGGCAAAAAAAGACAGCCGTATATGTTTTCGCCAAAACGAAAAAAACAGGGGAATTTCTTGCACTCTTAACGACTGTATTTCCTTGGCAACGGGCGATTATATTGCGTTGATGGATCAAGACGACGAACTGACCGCCGATGCGCTTTTTTGGATTGCGCAGGAGATCGTCAAACACCCGAACGCCTCCCTTATTTACAGCGACGAATGCAAAAAAAGCAGTGTCGGCGAAGGCGAATTATTTGACTTCTATTTAAAGCCAGACTGGTCTCCCGAACTTCTCCTGAGCCATATGTATACTTCGCATTTGTCCGTATACCGCAAACAATACATTTTGGATATAGGCGGCTTTCGTTCTGAATATGACTTCGCACAAGATTATGATCTGGCGCTTCGAACCGTGGCCGCAGGGGTCGAAGTAAGGCATGTACGCCGTATCTTATATTTTTGGCGCGCAATCCCGACGTCAGGTGCAGCCGGAGGAAAAGATTTTGCCCGCCAAAACTGTATACGCGCTTTAAAATCTTTTACTGAAAGTTTTGTTAAAAACGCGAGAATACTTTGCCTCCCCTCTTCCAATTATCCTGCGATTCCTTTCGACAGGCAACAAAAAGTAAGCGTAATAATCCCGTCAGACAATCTGAATACGCTCAAAACATGCATTACACAACTTATCGAAAATACAAACTATAAGAATCTGCAAATTGTTCCCGTTACCAACTCAACGGTGGCAGACAAATTACAAAAGTTACATTGGAACCGAGAAGTATTGATCTGCCGTTACGATAAACCTTTTAACTTTTCCGACAAATGCAACGAGGGAGGAAAAATTGCCGACGGCGAAACTCTTGTTTTTTATAACGACGATGTAACGCCATACCGCAGGGACTGGCTGAACCGTCTGCTTGAAATGCTGCAAATTCCCGGTGTTGGCGCAGTTTCCCCTATGCTGTTGCAAAAAGACGAACAGACAATACAGTATGCAGGCATGATTGCAGGAACCCCCGGCATCTGCGGGACGGCGTTTAATAATTTTGAATCGACGAAATTGGAGCAAAGCACCTTTCACCATATGCTGATCCGCAACGTCTCAATCCTTTCCGGCGCTTGTTTTGCCATCAAAAAATCTATTTTTACAGATACTTTTTTCGATGCAGAACATACCCCCAACGGAAACTCGGACGTAGATTTCAGCTTTCGGCTCCTTGAAAAAGGTCTGCGGTGCGTTTATAACCCCTACTCTGTAGTCGTACACATCGGCAACCATTCGTGGCACCCGAAAAAGAAAGCGGATAAATCCGACATCTTCATGCTGAATCGTTGGGAAACTTACCTTGAAGAAGATGCTTATTTCCCCGATCCTCTGAAAAATCAGCTATATGAGGATTTCCGCTATCTGTATAAAATTTATCCCCCTCGCCCCGATACGAAAAAAAATACGGTCGGAAAAGATATTCTTTTTGTCACGCACGAATTAACGCGGACGGGTGCACCCACCGTCCTGATAAGGCTGGTCGACCTTGCTCTTTCTCGAGGAGATAGCCCCATTGTATTATCATTTGAGGACGGCCCTCTGCGCGAAGTTCTCTGCAATATAGGTGTTACCGTCATTCTTGACGAAAGCAGCGCGAACGGTTCGTGGCTTTTCAAAAGATTTGCAAGAAATTTTGATCTTGTTATTGCAAATACTCTTGCCTGCGCGAAAGCAGTGGAAGCTCTGAACGGAGATATCTGCCCTGTTCTATGGTGGATACACGAAAGTAAATTGGCTTTTGATATTTTTGCTCCTATTTTGCCCGCCAAACTGCATTCAAATATTCATGTTTATGTTGCATGGGAAATCATAAGCGAATCTCTCGCTACGGTATACGGAAAAAGAAACTATCCGTTGCTTCCGTGCGGAATCGATCAGCCCAGCGCTTCAAACGTTAATATTTTGGATAAACGAAAAATATTTATATGCGTGGGAAGCATTGAACCGAGAAAAGGGCAAAGTCTTTTCGCAAAAGCCATTTCTCTGCTTTCCCATGAAGAACAAAAAAATTGCGCTTTTTATTTTATAGGTAAAATTATCGATCCCCATTATTTAGATAAGGAAATCCTGCCGATCCTTTCCAATATCAAAGGGTGTGAAATCAAATTTTTGGAATCGATGCCAAAAGAACAACTTTTTGATTTATATCACAACTCTTATTGCATCGTAGTGCCGAGCGAAGATGATCCCGGCCCCCTTATCCCGATCGAAGCTATGTCTATGAATAAGCCATCGATCATTTCAGATGCCTGCGGAGCGAGCCGTTGCATATATGACGGCATGGACGGTATTATTTTCCATTCAGGAGATGCCTTTCACCTCAAAGAAAAACTGCGATGGGCGCTCTCAAACGAGCAGGAAATGTTGCGAATAGGCGCTAATGCCCGCAAGTTGTATGACCAAGAATTCAGCGCCGATATTTTTAATCGAAAGGCAAATAAAATACTTGACGAACTGTTATGCAAAAAATAAAAAGACGCCTGCACACGAAGAAAGCGCCCCGCTGAGGGACGCTTTCTTTTTTACACGATTCAAAAGTCAATACAGCCTTTCCGGAAGAGGGAAGGCGCTCTTTTTTGTCCGCCGCGGCATAAACGCGCGGAGAGACGGCTTCTGGACGTATACCGACCGCCCGAAATTGAATATATACGCCGCCGTACATGATACGAACAGATACGGCGCCGCGGAAAAGCCGAAGATCTCTCCGCCCAAAAGGATCGGCGCGATCAGCGTGTTCGTTGCCGCGCCGAACAAAGACGCGTAACCCAGGCAAACGGCAAGCTCGACAGGTATGCCGAACGGAACTGCCAGCGCTGCCCCGAGCACTGCGCCCGCCGCGAACATTGTGGTTACCTCGCCGCCGATAAACCCGGCGCCGAGCGTAGCCGCGGTAAATAAAATTTTTACCGCCCAGTCGAATACGTATACCTTTTCGCCGGAAAACGCCGTTTCGATCAGCGCGGTGCCCAAACCGGCATATCTGCCGCCCGTAAGGTATAACAGGCATGTCAGCATGACGCCGGCAGCGAGCGCCCGCATAAACGGATTTTTAACGGACGCCGTAAAAAACCGGCGCATCAGTTTTGACATAGCCGAAAAAAAGAGCCCCGCCAACCCGAAAATCGCCCCCAAAGCGAAGATCTTAAAAAGCAAGAGCCAGTTGAAGGACGGAAGCTCGGGCAAAACAAAGGCATGCGCCGAAAGCCCGGCACAGACTGCGGCAAAATACGCGGCGAAAACGGAAAAAAGGGAAGGGATCATCGCTTTGAGATCCAGCTTTCCGACGACGGTCACCTCCAACGCGAAAAAGAACGCGGCAAAGGGCGTCATGAACAGGGCGGAAAATCCCGCCGCCATTCCCGCGACCGTAAGGAGCCTGCCCGCGCCGTCGAGAGGAACGTTCCGCCCTATATTGCCGCCGACGGCGGCGCCGATCTGGATCGCCGCGCCCTCTCTGCCCACGCTCGCCGCGAACAGATGCGCGCTCCACGTTCCGGCAAACTGAAACGCCGCCGCGCGCAGCGGTACGGGCGCGGCCTCGCCCCGCGCCGCGCGGAATACGCCCGCCATATCGCAGCCGCGCTTATCCCAAAGGCGGAAAACGGCGGCCGTGAGCAAACCCGCAAGCGGCAAAAGCCATACGTTCAGGCGGAAATTTTTTTCTGCGAGCGACGTGACCGCGTTCAGCCCCGCGCCGAACACGCCGCATACGGCGCCCGCCGCAAGCCCGACGGCGACGCCGAGCGCCGCAAGCGCGAGATAGTACAGCAAAACGCGGAAAACTTCTCTCATGCGCGAGACCTCCTTTCTGTATTTTGGCATAACCGCATTTTATTATGAATTTTGTTCCGTTTTGAGCTCCGCAAACGCTGCCCCGCAGAAAGAAGCGAGCGCCCCGGGAGAAAGCTTCATCTGCTGCCCCGGTTTTCCCGCGCTGACGTATATCTGCGCGAAGTTCTGCGCGCTCGCGTCGAGAAAGGTGCGGAACCGCTTTTTCATGCCGACGGGGCTGCACCCGCCGTGCACGTAGCCCGTGAGCGGTTCGAGCTCCTTTTGCCTGATCATGGAAACGGATTTCGCGCCCGCCGCCTTCGCCGCCTTTTTCAGATCGAGCGAAGCGCATACGGGCACGCAGAATACAAAGTGCTCGCCCTTATCCGAAACCGTAACGAGGGTCTTGAACACGGCGTTCGCATCTTCCTGCAATTGGTTCGCGACCTGCTCGCCGTCTGTGATCTCGGGCGGATAGGTAAAACTTTCGTACGATATTTTTTTCGCGTCCAGCAGGCGCATGGCGTTCGTTTTTATCATAAAAAACCGTTCCTTTTGTGCTTTCACGAGGCATTATAGCACTTGCATAAAATTATTTCAACCGAGTGCGCGGCAAAAATACAATATCCGAAAGATTTTTCTCAAAACGAATTGACTTTACGTATACAACCTGCTATGATTATTGCCGCCGCAAGGAAGCGGCAAATTTTTTTCGTTGCGAAGGCTCAAAAATGAAAGCGCTCGACCTCGGCAGCAAAAATGTTTTTTCTACGGTTTTAAAGCTTACCCTCCCCGCCATGCTCGCTCAGTTCATCAACGTGCTGTATTCGGTGGTAGACAGAATGTACGTGGGAAATATACAGGACATCGGCGGCACCGTGCTCGCGGGTGTGGGCGTTTGCGCGCCCATATCCACGCTCATCACGTCATTCGCGTACCTGATCGGGCTCGGCGGCGCGCCGCTCTTTGCCATGTCTTTGGGGGAAGGGAGGGAAGACAATTCCAAAAGGATACTCTCCAACGCGTTCGTTTCCCTCATCGCCCTCTCCGTTCTCGTATCCGTACTCATGCTCTCGCTGCGGCGCCCCATACTGATGACCTTCGGCGCGAGCGAAGATACATACGTTTACGCGGAGCGCTACCTTATCGTTTGCGCGGCGGGGGCGATCTTTCCGATCCTCGCCACGGGGCTCAATCAGTTTATCGTGGCGCAGGGATACTCGGGCATCGGCATGGCGACCACGGCGATCGGCGCCGCGGCGAACATCGCGCTCGATCCCCTCTTTATTTTTGTTTTCGGCTTAGACGCGATGGGAGCCGCGATCGCGACCGTCATATCGCAGTTTCTGTCTTTTGCGTTCGTTATCGTCTTTTTGCGCATGAAAAAGACAAAAGTCCGCCTCTCCTTTTCTAAGCCCGACTTCAAGGTCATCTTCAAAACGGTCAAGCTGGGGCTTTCCCCCTTTATCATCATCGCCACAGACAGCGTGATCATCATCGTTTCCAACGCGGTGCTGCAAAGCTACGGCGGCGCGGACGGGGATATGTGGATCACCGTATCCACCGTGGTGCAGGCGTTTTTCACCCTCATTTCCATGCCTATGATGGGCATTTCCACGGGGTCTCAGCCCGTCATCAGCTATAACTACGGGGCAAAGAACATTTCTCTCATCAAAAAGGCGGAAAAGATCATCGTCGGCATGTGCCTCGCCTTTACGGGCATCATGTTCGCGCTCTCTTTTGCCATCGCCGCCCCCTTCGTTTCGCTCTTTACCTCCGACACGGTCATTGCGGAAAAGAGCGTTTGGGGCATACGCGTATTCATGATCGGCGTTATCCCTCTCGCTTTCCAATACGCGTTCGTAGACGGGCTGACCGCGCTCGGGCAGCCGCAGTATTCCGTGGCGCTTTCCCTTTCGAGAAAGCTCATCGTATATCTCGGCAGCACCCTGCTCCTGCCCGTATTTTTCGGCGTTCAGTCCGTCTTTTACGCCGAACCGATCTGCGACATCGTTGCCGCGATCGTCAGTTCGATCGTTTTTGCCGTCGCTTTCCCGCGGATCCTGCGCAAACGGCTCTCCGCACCGGACAAAGCGCTGCTCGGCTGACGCGCATCAAAAAAACGGAAGGGCGGTACCCGAACGGGTGCCGCCCTTCCGTTTTCAATTTTTTCAGCTTTTTGCGCCCTTTATTCCCTTTACTTTTCCAAAATAAGCTCGCAGGTCTGCACGTTTTCGCTGCTGAACCCGAGCATCACGTCGAACCTGCCCGCTTCGGACTCATACTTTCCGGAAGCCGTATAGAAGCGGAGCATCTCTTCGGTGAGTTCGAAGCAGACCTCCGTTTCCCCGCCCGCGGGAAGCGACGCCCGCCTGAACGCTTTGAGCTCTCTGACGGGGCGCACGACGGAGGCGAATCTGTCGCGGATATACAGCTGTACAAGCGTTTCGCCCGCGCGGGAACCCGTATTTTTCAGCTTTGCGCTGACCTCCGTTTTCCCTTCCCGACCGATGACGGGCGAAGAAAGGCGCGGCGCGGACAATTCCCATTCGGTATAGCCGAGCCCGTACCCGAAAGGATACAGCGGCGCGTTGAGCGTATCGCGGTAGGAGCTGATAAAGCTCACGTTCTCTATGGAATCCGGTACGCGCGGACGGCCTGTATTGAAGCAGTTATAATAGATCGGGCACTGCCCCGTGGCGCGGGGGAAGCTCATCGCGAGCCTTCCCACCGGCTCTTCCCTGCCGAAAAGCAGGTCTGCGACCGCGTTGCCGCCCTCGGTACCGGGCTGCCATGCGTACAGGATCGCGTCGCAATACGGCTCGATCTCGGTGAGCACCTGCGGCCTTCCTCCGAACACGACGGCGACGACCTTGCAGCCCGCTTCGCTGACCGCACGGACGAGGCTCGCCTGCGGCGCGGGAATGCGCAGGTCGGCGCGGCTCGTAGCCTCTCCCGAGCACTCGGACGGCTCTCCGACGCATACCACCGCGACCGCGCAGCCCTTTACCGCGGCAACGGCCGCGGGAATGCCGCTCTCGTCTTTATCCAAAAGTTTGCCGCCGCAGCCTGCCGCACAGACGACCTCCCTGCCGAGCGCCGCGCGCACACCCTCGTACACGCTGACCGCCTCTTCGGGGCGGCCCCAGCACGCCCAGCCGCCGAGGATATTCTTTTCCGCCGCATACGGCCCCGCGAGCGCGATGTTCTGCTCCGTGGAAAGGGGCAGAACGCCGTTATTTTTCAAAAGTACGCACGTTCTTGCGGCGGCTCGCCGCGCGAGCGCCCTGTGTTCGGGGCAGAGGCAGACCTCTTCCGCCCTTTTCGCGTCTGTCTCTCCGTACTTGTTTTCAAACAGCCCCGCCTTTTGTTTGAGCTCCAAAACGCGGCGCAGAGATTCGTCTATCCGCTCCTCTTTGACCCTTCCCTCTCCGACGAGCTCGGGCAGATAATGTATGTACGAGGAAGACATCATCTCCATGTCTACCTGATTGTTGATCGCGGTCTCCGCACATTCCTTCAACGTTTCGAGATAGCCGTGCCTGATCATCTCCTTTACGGCGGCATAGTCGCTGATGAGCACGCCGTCGAAGCCCCATTCTTTTCTGAGCGTATCCACGAGGAGGTCTTTATGCCCGTTTACGGGCACGCCGTTGAGAAGATTGAACGAGCTCATCACCATGTCGGCGCCCTCTTCCACGCAAGCGCGGTACGCCGGCAGATAATACTCCTTCAAGTTCCGCTCGCTCACGTCCGTCGTGTTGTACTCCTTTCCCGCTTCCGCGGCGCCGTATGCCGCAAAATGCTTGACGCAGCACAGTATGCCCCCTTTGTGATAACCGCGCACGAACGCCTTGCCCATTTCGCCGTTGAGATACGCGTCTTCGCCCGTAGATTCCATCACGCGGCCCCAACGAGGATCGCGCACAAGATCTACCATCGGAGAGAAGGTGACCTGCACGCCGTTGTATTTCGCTTCGATGGCGGAAACTTCCGCGCACGCCTCCGCCAAAGACGGATCGAAAGAACAGCCCAGCGCGAGCGGCACGGGAAACACCGTGCGGAAACCGTGCACTACGTCTTGCATAAAAATGAGCGGGATCTTCCCTTCCGATTTAGACAGATATTCGTCCTGCACGGCGATCGCGTCGGCGGCGCCGTTAAAATTGAGAACAGAACCGATCTCACGCGTATCCGCTTCGCAAAGATCCATGCCCTCGTCTTTGCCCGTGATCTCCGCCTTCGTTTCCGCGCGAACGATGACCGCGTTCACCTGCGAAAGCTGGCGCGCCTTATCTTCCAAGGACATTTCTTTGATGCATTTTTTAATAGCTTTATCCATAACGTTGCTCCCTTATGCCCGCGTGTCGCTTGTCCCGGCGGGCTTATCGGTTTTATTATAACATACGCGAACGCAAAAAACAACTCGCCTTGCCCGTTGAAAGCGCATAAAATCATTTGTAATGTAAGTAATGTTGCAAAAGGGGCAAAAACCGCGCTCGCTCCGCCGATCGCAAAAAGAAATCGTAGCGCATTCACAATTATTGATAACTTTGATAATACTTCCGGCAATTTAAACACTTTTCAGGCTTTTGTTGATTTTGTTCCGCAATTGTGCTATACTTTAAGTGCAAAGGCAAAAAGGCATATTCCATTTTTACATGATTTATAATTTGCGGCTGCACAAATTTTATCAGGAGGTCTACGGTCATGAAAAAAACGGTCAAAGGCGTTGTTTACGACACCGAGGCGATGACTGTCGTCAAGAAGGTTTCGCACGGCGAATTCGGCGATCCCGCGGGCTACGAAGAAACCCTGTACGTTGCGGAAAACGGCAATTATTTTCTGTACACGAACGGCGGCGAAGCTTCCCCCTATACCGCTGAAAAGCTGACGTCTCTTTCCAAGGCGAAAGCTGCGGCTTGGGAAAAGGAAAACGCATAACGAAGGCGCGTATTCACGCGCCCTTTTTACTGCAAAAAAATTCAAGAAGGCGGCGCTTTCAGACGAAAGCGCCGCCTTCTTCTCTTTTTACTTTCCGAGAAAATAGATCTTTCTTTTAGAGCGGGCGATCTTCCTCCAAAGTTCGCTGAGGCGGACGTCGGTGAACTCCGCGCCGCGGCCGCGCTCCTCCGCGAGCGTTACGGGGCGGGCAAAATCCGCCCAGCCCTCCGTATAATGCGAACAAAGGCGTTCGGGATTGTCGTACAAAAAAACGGTGTTGTCGAACAAAAACGGTTTTACCAGTCGCAAAAAGGGCGTCCATGCCGCCTCCTCCTCGAATTGATCGACCAACGCGAGAAAACGCTTTTTCTCTCTCTTTTTGATGTACGTCATGAAAGAAAAAACGATCTCGTCTCCCAACACGGAATAAGAGCCGTCCACCGAATAAAAATGAAACCCGTTTTTATCGAAAAAGCGCAAAAAAGCCGCGTCCATGCCGTCGAACAGCGCGCTTTTCAGCCAGTAAGCGGCGCATTTGAGCTCGTCGTCGGCATTTTCCGCATGGTAGGTAACGAGCACCTGCAAATCCTTTCCTCCGCCACGCTTTTCGATCGCCTTTTTATCTTCCTTCGGCTTGCATTCGGGCGCGTAAACGTACGGGCGTAGCGGCAGTTCTCCGAAGGTGCGGCGCACCGCGCCGATGTCTTCCTCCGAAAAGGCGCCGGCGAGAAAAATCGTCATGCCGTCGGTAAAAAGGCTCTCGCGCGCGGCATCGATTTCCTCCTCGGTAAACAGGTCAAGATCTTCCGCCGTGCCGAGTACGGATTTCGTAAACCGCTCGTCGTACCACGCTTCGCGCAGAATGTCTGCGGTGCGGTTGTCGTAAAATTCGTACTCGAATATCTCGTTTGCGATCACGTCGAGCACGGACTGTTCCTCTTCTTCCCCATACTCCTTCTGCGTGAGCATGGAATAGAGCAGGGAAAGCTGATCGGAAAACACCTCCTTGCGGCAGACAAAGTTGAAGCACATATAATTTTTGGCGGTATAGCCGTTGATCTCGGAACCGCGCGCCGTCATTTCCGCATTGATCTCGGGCGCGCGCCGTTTGCCCGCCCGCTCGAAAAACAGATGCTCTACGCAGTGATACGCCCCTGCCCTGCCCTCTGGAACAAAGGGAAATACGACGGAAAACGCCGCCGTATGCAATGCGGGCGCGGAAAAAGAGAGCAGCTGCGCCCCGTTTTTCAGCTTTTCCAACTTTTCTTCGTAGCTTGTTGCCATGGATCTCCTCCGCTTGTCCGCGCCATTGTATCACATTCAGGCGCGCTTTGTCAACAACGGCGCCGCGCTGCGCGGCGCAATGCCCGTCCACAGATAAAATCGGCTGTATTTTTCTACATTTTCGGCATTTTTCGTCAAAAAAAGCGGCATATCGCCGCCTTTTTACAATTTCTACACAACTTTTGTACAACTTTATCCACAAACTATCCGAAAAATGTGGGTAAAACGCGGCAGATACGCGATGCGGTTTCATTTATCCGCGAGGATCTTTTCGGCGGCTTCCCGCAAAGATGAAACAAATTCCGCCCCGCGCACGCCCGAGATCTTCTCCTTTTCCGCGGCGCCGTAACCCGTGCCGACGAGAAAGCTCCGCCGCATGCCGCCGTTTTTCCCGAAAAACACGTCTGCGGCCTTGTCTCCGACCATGTACGAGCGGGCAAGATCCACGCCCAGCTCCGCCGCGGCGCGCGCCGCCATGCCGGGTTTGGGTTTGCGGCAGCCGCATTCCACGGCGTATTCCGCAACGGTGCCGCCCGCCAGATGCGGGCAGTAATATGCGGCGTCGAGCGGCGCACCCGCCGCCTCCGTCAATTCGCACAGGCGCGCGTTGACGCGGCGCACGTCTTCCTCCGTCATCATGCCGCGCGCCACGCCCGACTGGTTGCTGACGACTATGAGAAGAAAGCCCGCCTCTTTGAGCGCGCGCAGGCATTCCGCCGCGCCCGCCGAAAGCACGACCCCCGCGGGGTCTTTCAGATAATGCCTCTCCTCGATGAGTGTGCCGTCGCGGTCAAAAAAGACCGCCCTCTTTTCAGTCTGCATACGATTTTTTGATCTTTTCGATGATCGACGTCGTGGAAAGCCCCTCTTCCAGCTGCATAAAGGCGACTCTTCCGCCGTACGATTCCACAAAGCGCTGCCCCGCCACGGGCTGTTTGCTCTCCCAGTCTTTGCCCTTTACGAGCACGTCGGGGCGGATCTCACGGATCAGGCCTTCGGGCGTGTCTTCCCCGAAGATGATGACGTAATCGACCGTTTCCAACCCCAAAAGGAGGGCGGCGCGGTCTTTTTCTCCGATCACGGGGCGCTTTTCGCCCTTGATGCGCCGTACGGAAGCGTCGCTGTTGAGCCCTACGACGAGCACGTCGCCGAGCTCGCGGGCGCGGCGGAAGGAGGAGATATGCCCCGCGTGCAGTATATCGAAACAGCCGTTGGTAAATACGATCTTTTTGCCCTGCGCGCGCAGGCAGTCGGCAAGCAGCGCCGCGTCCTTTTGCGGGATCGTCTCCTTTTTGGAGAGGGAATCGCCGATGAGCTCGACGCGCGTAGCCGTTGCGGAACCGAATTTCGAAACGACGACGGACGCCGCCCTGTTCGCCATTTTGCACGCCTTGGAAAAGGGAAGCCCCGCAGCCAGCGCGAGCGCGATGACGGATACGACGGTATCGCCGGCGCCCGTCACGTCGATCACTTCCTTCGCGAGAGCGGGATAGTCATCTTTCTTTCCCTTCGCGCCCGGGATCAGAGACATTCCTTTTTCCGAACGGGTAACGAGAACGTTGCCCAGTCCGTTTTCCCCGCGCACCATTTCGGCTGCCGCCAGAAGTTCCTCTTCGCTGTCGGCGGGCATGCCGCTCGCCTCTTTCAGCTCTTTTAAATTGGGCGTGCAGACCGTTGCGCCGTAATAGCGGCTGTAATCCCTGCCTTTGGGATCGACGACCACTTTCAGGCCGCGCCTGCGCGCGCCCTGAATGAAGAACTGCGCGCATTCCTGCGTAAAAGTCCCCTTGCCGTAGTCGGAAAGGAGCACGATGTCCGCGCCCTCGAAGATCTCCTCTTCATGCAGGCGGAAAAAGCGCATGCATTCGACGGACGGCGGCGCGATCTTTTCTTTATCGTAACGCAGAAACTGCTGAAAGCCCGACACCACGCGCGTTTTTACGATGGTCGGGCGCGCCTTGTCCCGAAAAATAAAGGAGACGTCTGCGCCGCGCCCTTTGAGCATGGAAAGGAGCGCGTCTCCCTCCGCGTCGGTGCCGAGGCACCCGACGGCGCGCGCCGCGCCCCCGAGGGAGAGTATATTGTTGATCACATTGCCGGCGCCGCCGGGCACTTCGCGCTCCGAACGCACTTCGATGACGGGCACGGGCGCTTCCGGAGAGATGCGCCGCACTTCGCCTTCGATGTAGCGATCGACCATAAAATCTCCCGCGACCAGTACTTTTTTTCCTTCCAGTTTTTCCCAGAGTTCGTTATCCATTCTGTTCCCCTTTGTGCTTCGGATATAAAAGCATGAGCCTTTCAAGCGCGCGCCATACGTCGCCGGGACCCAGGCGTATCAGACAGACGCCGCCCTCTTTCGGGCACTGCTCTTTCATGTAATGGGGGCAGGGAGCGCAGTTCATTACCTTGCGTACCGACATATGCACGGGCCCGGGCGCAGACCATTCCTGTTCGGCGGAAAGCCCGTCGATCGAGAGCGTGGGAACCCCCTGAATGCCCGATATATGCTTCGGGCCGCTGTTGTTGCCGATAAAATAATCGGTATATTTTACGAGTTCGCAAAATTCGAGAAGATTCTGCATGCCCGCCACCGAAACGGCGCGCGACTTGTCGGCAATGCCGGACAGGATCTCTTCGTTGATGGGGATCTCCCCTTTTCCTCCGAAAAGCACCACGCTCGCCGGCGTGTGCGAAAGGATCAGATTGCAAAGCCTTGCAAATTTTTGCGCGCCCCATTGACGGAAATCACTGCCGGCACCCGCATGTATGCCGACGACGATCGGCGCGGAAAACTGCGGGATCTGCGCGGCGAACGCGCGCATCTTTTGCTTCGTTTCATCGGAAACTTCCACCGGCCGATCGAACGACGGTTCGCCGTCGAGGTAGTCTGCCAAAGACATGAGCTGATCGCGCATGCTCCACTTGGGAACGCGCAGGCGCTTGTCTCTCATGGCGGGAACGGGGAACGCGATCTCGTCGTATTCGGGGTCGCCGCTGAACGCGAGACAGTAATCGGCAGCCTGCGCCGCGATAAATTTCGTCTCCTCGTGCCGCCTCAGATGTACGGAAAGATCGTAATGCTCCTTTTTCAACGCCGACATCAGCTCTTTGAGTTCTTTCTCGTCCGCAGAAACGCCGTCCTGCGAGCGCTGGGTGAAAAATTCGTAGGTGATGACGCGGTCGATCTCCGGCTGCGCTTCCCAAAGCCCCTTGAACCAGGGGGCGCAGAGCATGTCGATACGGGCGTCGGGGAAAAGAGAGCGTATTTTCCGCACCGCGGGAAAGGCGATGATATTGTCGCCGATATGATCGAGCTTGACGAGCAATATCCGCTTTATGAGATTGCGCGCTATGGTAGGGCTGCCCGTGAGCATGGCGCGGGGCGGATAAACGTCGGGTACGGGCGTCGGCTCGTATCGGTCGAAATACACGTTGAAATACTCGTCTCCGAGGCAAAACTTTTCTCCGAGCACTTCCCACGCAAGTTTTTCGCCCGCCGCCTCTCCTTTTTTGCCGCGGGTCGATTTTTCATCGTGGGTGATCTTTACATCGGGAAGATACAGATTGGAAAAGCCTGCTTCCCTGAGCCGCAGGCCGAATTCCGCATCGTTTGAAACGACGGCAAACCGCTCGTCGAACCCGCCGAGCGCCTCAAATTTTTTGCGCTCTACCATGGCGCAGGCGCCCGTTACAAAGGAACATTCCCGCCTGAAATGCAAAAGGTCGCGATATGCGCGGCAATCCTCCTTCTGCCCGAAAAACCAATGCTTTGCGCCCCCGCCGTTTTCCGCAAGGAACATGCCTGCCTCCTGCACCGTCCCGTCGGGGAAAAGCAGGAGCGGGCCGACTTCGCCCACGTCGGGGCGGGCGGCTTCCGCCGCCATGCGCTGCAACCAATCGGGGGTAATGATCTCGGTATCGTCGTTGAGAAAGAGAAAAAGCTCCCCTTTTGCTTCTTTGGCGGCAAGGTTGTTGAGGCGCGCCCAGTTGAACGGTTCGTTCACATACAAAATGCGGCAGCCCCTTTCCGTATACTTTTTCAGCCGTTTTTCGCCGGATTCTTTCGGTTTGCGGGAATTGTCGGCGACGATGACCTCATAATTTTTATACGACGTTCTGCCGTAAACGGAATCGAGACACTTTTCGATGTGATCCTGCGCGTAACAGGTGGGAATGATGATGGAAACGAGAGGCTCGCCGCGCAAGAGCGTTTCCGCAGACGGATTGCCGTACTCGTTTTTACGCAGAACGGCGCCGCCGCCCCGCCGCGCGAGCGCTTCCCTGCGCACGGCAGCGAACAAGTCCTCCGCGCACGGAGCTCTGTCTTGGAGATGAAAGAGCGGGCCTGCAACGTGATACATGCTTCCCGCTTCCGCCAGTTTCAGCAATACGTCGTATAAAAACAGGGCCACGGGCAGCGTTTCATTCAATTCGATCTGCGCGAGCGCCTCCCTGCGAGCGGCGTACGCGCCGCACACGTAATCGTACGCAAGCAACAGTTCGGGGGAATAACCGGGTTTAAAGAAAGGGTCGCCGTATCCGTCCTTTCCGATAACGTCGTGATCGGTATAGACGGCGACGGGTTCTCCACCCCTGCGGTTGATCTCGAACGCCATTTCAAACAGCGTTTCCCGCTCCAATCGGTCTCCTTCGTGCAAAAACAGCACGTAGTCGCCCGTAGCCATGGCAAGCGCGGCGCCTGTGCTTTCCACGCGCAGATATTCGGACGCGGCGCCTTCATACCCCTCTTTGCGGCGCCCGCCGCAGAGAAGCACCTCTTTTGCGGGGAGGATCTGCTTTTTGACGTCCCACAAAAGATCTTCGAGCGGCTCCCCCCATTCCTCCGCCATGACGACGGCGGTAAAAGAGATCTGCCTTTTGAGAGAGGGGATCGCCGCGGCGAGCGCGCCGAGTTCGCGCTGCTTCGGAACGCATGCGGCGCGTATGTTCGCATAAGTGAGCGCCGGCTCCTGTTCCCTCTCGCCCGAGGGCACGCCGCCCGCAATTTTCAGGCACGCAGACTTGATCAGGTGCCCCTTGTTTTTCTTTGCAAACTGCATGCAGCGGCGAAAAAACTGTGCCCAACCTTTGGGCGTTTTCAAATTGATGCCGTTGCGCTTGCAAAAGTTCTTGATCTTTCCCATTCTTTTCTCCCTTTTTCAGCGGGCGAGCGCCCTGTCGCCGAAAAAGCGCGCTTCGAGCATGGCGCACAGCGCGTGATATACAGGCAGGTGGTATTCCTGCACTTTAAATGTTTCCCTTTCGGGCACGCGCACGCATATATCCGCGAGCGAAAGGCTGCTTCCGCCCCCCTCGCCCGTCAGCGCGACGGCGGTGACGCCCATCGCCTTTGCGACCATAAACGCGTTCAGTATATTTTTAGAGTTTCCGCTCGTGGTGATGCCGATGAACACGTCGCCCTTTCTGCCGTAGCCGGAAAGCATCTGCGCAAAAACCAGCAGAGGGTCTACGTCGTTCAAAAAAGCGGTGGAGAGCGCCGGCATGGAAGTGAGCGGTATCGCCGTGAGCGCTCCTTCCAGATTCCCCGCGATGCGCGCGCCCTCTTCGCCGAATTTTTCCCGCAATGCGGCGCACAGCGCGGCGTCGGCGGGCCGCCGTACCAAAAACGACTTCATCAGCTCTCCCACGATGTGCTCCGCGTCGGCGGCGCTCCCGCCGTTGCCCGCGACGAGCACCTTGCCGCCGCCTTCATAGGCGCGCACGCACGAGTCGTACATCGCGTCAAATTCCCCGCGGCAGCTTTCCAGCGCGGGATATCTTTCAAAAAGTTCTTCCCGTATCTCTTCGGGCGTTTTTATCTTGCCCATTCTGTTTTGCTCCCGAACGCAGCCCCGCCGTGCGGGGCCGCGGATATTTTTTTATTTGCATTATAACATACCGCCCTGAAAAAAGCAATGTTTTTCCGTCATTTTCCGGCAAACCGCGGCAAACCGCGGCCGACATCGCCGCCGTCCTTTGCCGCTATGCCTGTTCGAGAAAGAACTCCGTAAGTTTATTCCCCTTTTTGTAAGAACAATAACTCACGATCTCGGGCGCCGAAAAATCGAGGGGGCGCACCTGCTCCAACTCGCCCGAAGAAAGTTCCCTTTCCGCCATTTTGCGCGGCAGAAAGCTGTATCCGAGCCCGTCTTTCAGATAGGCGATCACTTTGCCGCTGTTGTCTATCTCGAATCCGAACGCGTGGCGGGGCGGAAAGAGGGAGCGGACGAATTCGCCCGCCTCCCCGAAGGCAAAATTGCACATGAGATAGCGGGAAGATATGAGCTGCTCCTTCGTGATGCCGCCCTTATATTCGTTCGCGGCGGGGCTTGCGAGCAAAACGAGCTCGTCGGAGGAAAACCTGCGGCAGACGAACCCCGTTTTTTTGAGCGGGATATAGGAAAACGCCACGTCTACCACGTCGTCTTGCAGCATTCTCAAAAGGTCGGCGGAATGCCCCAGCACGACCTTTACGGCAATTTCCGGATTATCCCTGCAAAAACCGCTGATGAGCGGATACAATTCGCTCTCGTATACGGCGTTGATGACGCCGATCCGCAGCTTGCGCGCGTATTTTGCGGAGGAATTGACCTGCTGGATAAAGGAATCTTCCAGCTCGGCGATGCGCAGCGCGTAACCCAGAAAAAGCTCCCCTTCCTCGGTCAGTTCCACGCCGTCTCTGCGGCGCACGAACAGTTTTTTGCCCGTCTCGTTTTCCAGCTCGCTGATGCGGTTGGTCACGGTGGACTGCGCAACGTACAGCCGCTCTGCCGTGCGCGTAAAATTTTTCAGTTTGGAAAGCATGATAAACGTTTTGATGGATTCGGTATTCATTTCACCCTCCCGCGCGGCGCAAGGCGCACCGTTATTCGTTTTTCCGATGAAAGCGATTAAAATTATCTATTTTATAAATCGTTTACAAATTATAGCATATATGATATAATGCTGTCAAATCCAAATCAAGAAAAAAGGAGGACACTGTTTTTATGGGAATGACAATGTCTCAGAAGATCCTCGCCTATCACGCGGGGCTCGAAAGCGTAAAAGCGGGCCAGCTCATCAACGCCGAGCTGGATATGGTGCTCGGCAACGACATCACCTCGCCCGTCGCGGTAAAAGAATTTGAAAAGGCGGGCTTTTCCTGCATCAAATGCCCCGCAAAGGTGAGCATGGTGATGGATCACTTCACCCCGAACAAAGACATCAAGGCGGCGGAGCAGGTAAAAACCGTGCGCAATTTTGCCAACAAATACGGCGTAGACAACTTTTTCGACGTGGGGCGCATGGGCATCGAACACGCCCTTTTGCCCGAACAGGGGCTCGTGGGCGCGGGCGACCTCGTTATCGGCGCGGACAGCCACACCTGCACTTACGGCGCGCTGGGCGCCTTTTCCACGGGCGTGGGCTCGACGGACATGGCGGCAGGCATGATGAGCGGACAGTGCTGGTTCAAAGTACCCGCGGCGATCAAATTCGTGCTCAAAAACAAGCCCGCAAAGTACATCTGCGGCAAAGACGTGATCCTGCACATCATCGGGCTCATCGGCGTGGACGGCGCGCTGTATAAGTCGATGGAGTTCACGGGCGACGGCGTAAAATATCTTTCCATCGACGACCGCTTCACCATCTGCAACATGGCGATCGAGGCGGGCGCGAAGAACGGCATATTCCCCGTAGACGACGTGACGCGCGAATACCTGAACGGCAGGTTCAAGCGCGAGATTCGCGTTTTCGAGGCGGACGCCGACGCAGAATACGAAAAGGTCATCGAGGTGGATATGAGCAAGCTCGAACCCACGGTCGCCTTCCCGCACCTGCCCGAAAACACGAGAACGCCCGAAGCGTGGGGCGAGGTGAAGATCGATCAGGTCGTCATCGGCTCCTGCACGAACGGGCACATTTCCGACCTTCGCATCGCGGCGGAGATATTCAAAGGCAAACACGTTGCCAAGGGCGTGCGCTGCATCGTGATCCCCGCGACCAACACCATCTGGAAACAGGCGATGCACGAAGGGCTGTTCGATATATTCATCGACGCGGGCGCGGTCGTTTCCACCCCTACCTGCGGACCCTGCCTGGGCGGGCACATGGGCATTCTGGCGGCGGGAGAAAGAGCCGTCGCCACGACAAACCGCAACTTCGTCGGGCGCATGGGGCACGTAGACAGCGAAGTATACCTCGCCTCCCCTTACGTTGCCGCGGCGAGCGCGGTCGCGGGCAAACTGGCAAGCCCTGCGGACATTCAATAACTTTATAAGAGGTGAACGAAAATGCAAGTACGCGGAACAGTTTTCAGATATAAAAGCGACGTCGATACGGACGTCATCATTCCCGCAAGATACCTTAACACCACTTCGGAAGCAGAACTTGCCTCCCACTGCATGGAAGACATCGACAAAGACTTCGTGAAAAAGGTGAAAAAGGGAGACATCATCGTGGCGGAAGACAACTTCGGCTGCGGCTCTTCGCGCGAGCACGCGC
>ERZ1643247.841-NODE-841-length-33147-cov-7.983108_pt1 | contig 33147 bp, 30 predicted proteins | sample MGYA00579264_ERZ1643247 | MGnify/ENA primary metagenome ERZ1643247 (study PRJEB29033, sample SAMEA4952262) | chicken gut metagenome | biome: Broiler Chicken; feature: Gastrointestinal Tract; material: Caecum | place: Ireland | collected 2018 | study: Broiler... | reverse complement strand
AATTGTGGCAGTAGTGCAGGTTGTACAGGCGGGGTTTCAGGCCGCAGGCGAGGAAGGCGTTTTCGATCGCGTGCGCCATCGCCTCGGTGGAGTGCCACATCGTGTCGTACACGATGACCGCCGTATCGTCGTATTCGTTTGCGACCCAGCTCTTATACAGCGCGAGGATGTCGGGGATGTGCTTCGTCCAGCAGATGCCGTGGCTGGGATAGATGGCGGCGATGGGCAGCCCCGCGACGGCGGCGAGCGCCTTGCCCGTCTGCATGCCGTACGGCTGCACGATGTTCGCATAGTACTTGCGCGCCTGGATGAACGCCTCGGGCAGGTCGCACTCGGTGTCCAGCCGCTCGTCCGAAGCGTAGTGCTGCCCGAACGCGTCGTTGGAAAAGAGGATGTTGTCGGGCGTGAGGAAGCTGACCATGTTGTCCGGCCAGTGCACCATGGGCGTGGGCACGAAGGTGAGTGTGCGCTTGCCGAGGGAGAGCGTTTCGCCCGCCCTGACGCCTGTATAGCCGAGGTCGCCGTAGTAGGCGGTGAGATCCTTGACTCCCGCGCCCGCGGCGGTGCAGATCTGCGCGTTCGGCGCGTACGTTTTGATGAGCGGCAGGCAGCCGCTGTGGTCGGGTTCGGCGTGGTTGGAGACGATGATATCGATCTTCGCGGGGTCGATGACGGAGCGGATGCGCGCGAGCATCTCTTCGCCGAAGCCCTCCTTCACCGTGTCGATGAGGGTCACTTTTTCGTCGAGGATAAGGTAGGCGTTGTAGGTGGAGCCTTTTTCCGTTTCATAGCCGTGGAAGTTGCGCAGGTTCCAGTCGATCGCGCCCACCCAATAGATGTTTTCGGCAAGTTTGAACGCTTGCATGGTTCTCTCCTTTCCGCACGCAGTGCGTGCGTTTCCGTTTTTTGCGGCGAAGCCGCCTTGTCTTTTCCTTATTATTATATATGGAAAGGGCGGGAAAGCGCAAGAGATTTTGCAAACGCTGCGGCAAAAAATTCAAAATCGGCGGGATTTTCCCGCCGTGGGCGCGGCGCGTACGGGGCAGGGGCGCTTGTTCCGCAGATTTTTGCAAAAGATGAGCGAAAGAACGCAAAATCGATTGACAAGCCATAAAGAATATGATAAACTTCAAGAACGCACCGAAAACAGGTGTGATTTTTTTGCGTGGAGTTTTTGAAACATGGCTGCCATCAACAGAGCGAAAGTCACGTTCGAGTGCACGGAATGCAAGCACCGCAACTACGACAGTATGAAGAACAAGAAGAACGACCCGGAGCGTCTGCAGCTCAAAAAGTATTGCCCCTTCTGCAAAAAGCATACGGTCCATAAGGAATCCAAGTAAGGGGAGAGCCTTAGCTGCGTGCTTTTGCGCGCGAAAAGGGGAGGACGATACATGAAAGCGAAAACAGCTGAAAAAAAGCCGAACATCTTTGTCCGCATGGGCAGGAAGTTGAAAGAGGTCTTTTCGGAACTCAAAAAGGTGACCTGGCCCTCGTTCGGCAAAGTGGTGAAGTCCACGGGCGCCGTGCTCGCGGTCGTCATCGCGTTCCTCGTCGTGTTCGGGGCGATCAACTACGGCCTCGGCGCGCTGCTCGATCTGATCACAAGCATCGGCGGTTAAGGAGGGAGGAATGGATACTTCCCTCGAGAGCCAGGCAAAGTGGTATGTGCTCCACACCTATTCGGGCTATGAGAGCATGGTGAAAAGCAGCCTGGAACAGCTCATTGAAAACAACAATCTGCAGAACAGCATCTTCGACCTCAAGATCCCGATGGAGCAGACCATCGAGGAGAAGAACGGCAAGCGCAAAGTGGTCGAACGCAAGCTGCTGCCCTGCTATGTCTTTATCAAGATGATCTATTCCAACCAGGTCTGGTACCTGGTCACGAATACGCGCGGGGTCACGGGCTTCGTCGGGCCGCAGGGCAGGCCTCTGCCGCTCAAAGAGGACGAAGTGCGCAAGATGCAGCTCGAAACCGTCGTGGTGGACGCCGATTTCGCCGCGGGGGATACGGTCAGCATCGACGCGGGCCCGCTCGCGGGGTTCGTCGGCAAGATCAAAAAGTGCAGCGATTCCGCGCAGAAGGCGACGGTCAGCGTCGTCATGTTCGGGCGGAACACCGATGTGGAAGTGGACTACGCGCAGCTGCGCAAGCTGAGCGCCGCCCTGCCCGAGGAAGAACAGTCGGCCCCGTCGGAAGAATCGTAAAAACCGCGCGTACGCGCGCCGTTTTATAAGTGGGAGAGGCGCAAAATAAACGCGTTGTGCAAAGTGCGCCTTGCAAGCACCACACTCTATAGGAGGAGTTATGGCTAAAAAGATCACTGCGGTCGTCAAGTTGCAGCTGCCCGCAGGCAAAGCTACCCCGGGCCCGCCCGTAGGTTCTACGCTCGGCCCGCACGGCATCAACATCCCCGGGTTCACCAAGGAGTTCAATGCCAAGACGGCTGACCAGGCGGGGCTGATCATCCCCGTCGTCATCACCATCTACCAGGATAGGTCGTTTACCTTCATTTTGAAGACGCCGCCCGTGCCCGTGCTTATCAAGCAGGCTTGCAAGCTCGAGAGCGGCAGCGCCCGTCCCAACCGCGATAAAGTCGCCAAAATGACCAAGGCGCAGGTGGAGGAGATCGCGAAGCTGAAAATGCCCGACCTCAACACCACGTCGCTTGAAAGCGCGATCAGCATGGTCAAAGGCACCGCCCGCAGCATGGGCGTGACCGTCGAAGAGTAAAGGAGAATGTGGGAGAGAGGTTTTTTCTCGCATGCACCACAAGGAGGTAAAACATGAAAAACGGTAAAAGGTATGCCGAAAGCGTAAAGGCGTACGACCGCAGCAAAGTATACGACGCAGACGAGGCGATGGGCATCGTCATCGACACGGCGCGCGCGAAGTTCGACGAGACGATCGAACTGCACGTCCGCCTCGGCGTCGATCCCCGTCAGGCGGATCAGCAGGTCCGCGGCGTGCTCGTGCTGCCGAACGGCACGGGCAAGAGCAAAAAAGTGCTCGTCATCGCCAAGGGCGAACGTGCAGACGCGGCCGCTGCCGCAGGCGCGGACTATGTCGGCGCGGAAGAGATGGTGCAGAAGATCCAGTCCGAAAACTGGTTCGACTTCGACGTCGTCATCACCACGCCCGATATGATGGGCGTCGTCGGGCGCATCGGTAAACTGCTCGGCCCGAAAGGCCTCATGCCGAACCCGAAGAGCGGCACCGTCACCATGGACGTCGCAAAAGCGATCGCCGAGGTGAAGGCAGGTAAAGTGGAGTACCGCCTCGACAAGACGGCGATCATCCACTGCCCGATCGGCAAAAAGAGCTTCGGCAAAGAAAAACTTGCGGAAAACTTCACGGCGCTGATGGACGCGATCGTCCGCGCGAAGCCCGCCGCTGCCAAGGGGCAGTACATCAAGAGCGTGTCCCTTTCCAGCACGATGGGTCCCGGCGTGAAGGTGAATTACGCGAAGCTGTAAACCTTTCACGAAATTTTTTTCGAGCAGACGAAAAAAATTTCCGTGAGATTGAGGACAACCCCATTGCCCTCGCTATGCTCGGGACAAAGGAGGTTTTCCTCGCCGCACGATTTTTTAGGGCACACCATTATAGAAATCGTGCGGCTTCACCTTTCCTGCAAGAGCGCTTACGCGCAAACAGGGTTGCGCTAACGCAAAAGCGTGGTTTTGCTTGCGCGAGTTATTATTGAAAAGTAGATATCCCCCCCCAGTGTCATTTCGACCGAGCGCAGCGAGTGGAGAAATCTTTGAAAAATCGCCGCGAGAGCTGTATACAGTTTGTTTAGCAACACTATCTGTATCCAACCCTCGCGAGGCGGGGGCAAAGACCCGTTCGACTCGCCGCCGTTCCTTCTCGGCGGTTCGCTCAGGGTGACACAAAAAGGCAAACCCACTTTTCATTAATCGAATTGCGCGTTTCAAAATCGCATTTTGGCTAAGCGCCCTCAATTTGCCGAAAACATTCGGCTCATCCGAAAGGGGTGAATGCGCATGACTTATGATATGAGAGCCTTTAAAGGTCATGCGCAGAGGGGAAAACGGCTGTCCCGTAAGGGCAGCGGTTGTCCCCTCAAATCACGGAAAAAAGTTTTGTCTCTTTCAAAACTTTTTTCGTGAACAGTTGTGATTATTTTCGCTTGACATTTACCCGTAAATCGGGTATACTGTCGCAGAAAACTGAATTTTACCGCAGAAGGCAGGCACCGCAAGGTTCAATGGCTCGCGCCGCCCGCTCAGGTAAGAAGCATAAAGCGTTTTTTCCGCACGCGATCCGTGCGAAACAAAGCCCTTCTTCCGTCTGCGGCAGAAGGGCTTTTCCGTTGCGGCTCTGCCGCAGGATTCTTCAAAGGAGGTAAACCAATTGTCAGCCAATTTAGAAGCGAAAAAACTGATCGTGGACGAGATCAAACAGAAGATCGCCGATTCCAAGTCCGTCGTTTTCGTGGACTACAAGGGGCTCACGGTCGCCGAGGTCTCGGAACTGCGCAATAAGTTCCGTGCCGCAGGTGCAGAGTACAAGGTGTACAAAAACACCCTGCTGCGCAAGGCGTTCAACGAGCTCGGCGTCACCGCGTTCGACGAGGCTCTGAACGGCCCGACCGCGACCGCGTTCAGCAAGGACGAAGTCACCGCCGCAAAACTTTTAGTCGAAGCGGCGAAGGCGATGCCCGAAAAGATCGTAACCAAATGCGCGTATGTGGACAATGCGTATGTCGACGCAAACGGCGTCACCGCGCTTGCGTCCATGCCCTCGCGTGAAGAGCTCATCGCGAAGATGCTCGGCTCCATGCAGGCGCCGCTCGCGAACTTCGCAGGCGTGCTCACGCAGCTTCTGCGCGGCGTAGTCGTAGCGCTCAACGCCATCGCAGAAAAGAAGGGCGCATAACACCCAAGGCAACCGATGCCCGTAAGGGCGGAACGCGGCGGCCGCCGCCGCAAACAGCAAGCGCGGCAAACAAAAATCAAAAAATTTTCGGAGGAAATCAAAAATGGCAGATGTTGCTAAGTTTATCGAAGAGATCAAAGGTATGACGGTCGTCGAGCTCAACGAGCTCGTCAAAGCGCTTGAAGAGGAGTTCGGCGTCAGCGCCGCTGCTCCCGTGGCTGTGGCTGCTGCTCCCGCTGCAGGCGCTGCTGCTCCCGCTGAAGAGGAGAAGACGGAGTTCAACGTCGTTCTGAAGAGCTTCGGCGAGAAGAAGATCGACGTCATCAAAGCTGTCCGCGAGTTCACTTCCCTCGGCCTTGCCGAAGCGAAGGCGCTCGTCGAAAGCCTGGGCACCATCAAAGAGGGCGCTCCCAAGGACGAGGCGGAAAAGATCGTTGCCCGCATCAAGGAAGCCGGCGGCGAAGCCGTTATGCAGTAATCGCTGCGTTTACGCAAAAACAAAACGCGTCTGCGGAATTTCCGCAGACGCGTTTTTTTGTGGTTTTTCGGCAAAAAAAGCGAAAAACGCTTGACTTTTGCGGGGGGGGGTATAATGGAATGTAATAAAACCCCGTTAAAAGGAGGAGAAGGAATGAAAAACGCTTGGACAAAACTGCTTGTCGCCTGCATGGCGGCGATGCTGGCGGTCGGTGTGTGTTTCGCATTCACCGCATGCGATGAGGGAGAGGTCCCCACGTCGACGAAGTACACATACGATTCGGTCAGCGAAGAATCGTTTGCGGAGCTGTACGACCAAATGTATGCAGGGTCTACGGCATACTTTGAGAACGGGAAATTCGTATGGGAAGCATTGGGCGCAAAGATGGTCATGGATTATACCGAGGAGGAAGGGGTATATCACATCAGCTACGGGGACGAACTGGAAGAGGTGTTGGGGATAGGAACGGAACTGAACGTCACCTTTGACGATACGACATTGACCATAGCCATGGTCACGACGGTTTCTTCATACACAGAGACAGTCCATATTCTGTTCAAAGCATAACGGTAGCAAGCTTACACGGCAAACATAATGGCAGAAGGCTCTTCCCCTGCGGGAGGGCCTTTTGCGTGTGCGTCGCGTTTTCCCGCCCGAAAAATGCCACATGTAGCAGTTTTTGCAACCTGCATACAAAAACGCAGGCGCCGCTGACATAATCTGTCAGCGGCGCCTGAACGCTATTCCCGTAACAGGGATAAATATTAACATAACATAAAAAATATCAGAGATTATTATAAAAAATCTTGACATGTAAATAATTCGCACTTATAATATTCATATCAACATATTTAGAGATTTTGAGAACCAGGACCTTTATGAAGCTCATGCCGAGGCGCGGCGAAATGCAGGAAGAAGCAAAAGAAAAAAAGAAACGTACAAAAGGCGATATAGCCAGCCTTGTGATCCTGATCGTTCTGGCGGTCATTCTCGTTCCGATTTTTGCGATCAATCTTACCCTTATCATCAAAGGCAGCATTGACCCGGATGTCCCGCCGGACGTGTTCGGCGTTGCCCCCATGGCAGTCACGACAGGGTCTATGGACGGCGACGAGGCTGACAGCTTTGCCGAGGGCGCGCTCATTTTTGTGCGCATTCTGGACGAAGAAGAGAAGCAGTCTCTGCAGGAGGGCGACATCGTTACCTTCCGTACGAACGGCGCATACGTCACGCACCGCATCGTCACCGTGAATACCGTGGACGGGGCGGTCGTTTCGGTCACCACAAAGGGCGATGCGAACAGCGCCAACGACGGCGCGATCCTGCTTGAAAACGTCCTCGGGCTTTGCACGGGCAGCGTTGCGGGCATGGGCAGTTTCGCCATGTTTTTGCAGACGCCCGTCGGCATCGTGGTCGTTATCGGCATTCCCGTTTTGTTATACATCGCGTACGACGTTACGCGCATCACCCTCAATAACCGCCGCATAAAGGCGGCGGAAGCCGCCAGACAGGCGGAGAAGGAGAGCGAAAAGGACGAGGAGATCCGTCGCCTGCGCGAATTGCTTGCGGAAAAAGACGGGGCAGCGGAGCAGGCCGAAGGCGAAAAAAGTGCGGAACGGTCTTCTGATAGCGGCGAAGAAGCGGCGGAGGAGGGCGCGCAGCAGCGTGCGCCGCAGAGCGCGGCGGAAGGCGATCCGCCCGAAGGGACGGAAGAAAGCGCCCCGCCCGCAGAAAAATGATCCCGCGCGGCGTGCCGCAAAAAAGGGCAAACAGCCATGGCTGTTTTATCGTGTCAGAAGACACGATAAACTGCATATAACAGCCGAAAAAAGCAGGGTACCTGGCGCGCCGCCGCCACATGCGCGCGCCTGTACATAGAGCAATGAAAAAACAAGGAGGATAGAATGGTTAAGAAGAAGAGGATCGTCTCCAAACTGATCCTGGCGCTTGTCGTTCTGACGGCGATCAGCTGCTGCTTCCTCGGGAGCACCTTCGCGCGCTATACGAGCGGCGGAAGCGGCGCTTCGTCGGTCGACGTGGCAAAATGGGATGTGCAATTCGATGCCGAAACGGAAACGCCCGTCGAGCTCGGAATGATCTCTCCGGCTGAGACGGCTTACGACGCGGGCACGCATAGCAGCACGCCCCGTAAGAACGAGGGCGAAAAGGTGCTCGTTGCCACCATTACGAACAATAGCGATGTGGAAGCGGATGTGACGATCGACATCGGCGAAATTTCGTTCGGTGCGTTTGATCAGTTCGGCGATACCGCTTGGAAGGAAGGCAGCATTGAAGGCGCGCCGACCAAAGGGCAGGTAGCCGCGCTGTTCAGCGTTACGTTCTGGTACGGCGGCGAAGGTGCATTGGCGGCAGAGGCGGCAGATGCGAATACCGAGATTACGGACGGCAAGACCGTCACGCTCGGCGTCGGCAGCGGAACGTCCGTGGAGCTGAAAATTTATGCGCAGGTGACCTGGACGTCTGCGGACGCTACGCTCAAAGGCGATTCCGACGCGTTGGATACGTGGGTCGGCATGCACATCGAAACACTGACCAGCACGCTCACCTTCACGGCGGTGCAGGGCAGCCAGACGTAACATACCGAACGATACGGCAGTTTTCCCGAACGCGCCGACAGGTGCGTTCGGGGAGCGCTTTCCTTTCTGCGGTCCGCATGGATGTGGCGGCGGGCGCGGGAGGGGAACGGCGGTACGTACGGCGCACGTGCGTATCGGGATCGGCGCGGGGACCCGCGCAAAGATAAGGGAAACAGGGGAACAAAAAAGGCGCGCGATCGGCATCGCAGAGGAGAGCAAGACAACAGCGGCGCGCAGAGCATGAACAAGCGTACAGATTACCCGCCTCCCCGCGCACGGTTTGCTTTGCGGCCTGTGCCGAGGTGTTTGACACGATATCCGTGCCGCAGGCATGGAAGCCGCCATACAGACGGGAAATTTTTCCGAACGTTCTGCGGCGGAACAGTGCAGCGAGAGCAGTGCAGACGAGATCGTTGCACGGGGGGGGGTATACTTTAATTGAAGTAAGGAATCTCTGAAACGGAGTGACGTACGTCAATGGCGGATACCTCTCAGGAAAAAGACGGGAACGGAGTGCCCGTACAGGGGCGCGAAGCGCCTGTTGAAAACGAAATCACGGAAATGACCGCATCGGAAGCAGAAGCGCCCGCGCAGGCGGACGGTTCGCTTTCGGGCGAAGCGCCGCAGCCCGCCGCAGAGGCAGGGGCGCAGGCGCATAGCGCAGACGCGCCCGAGCGTTCTTCGGATACGCAGGCGGGCGGGACGGATGCGCATACTGCCGGGCAGACCGGCGAAACAGGCTCGGGCGAGGACGCCTCGGGCCGATTCGGCATGCTTTCGGGCGAAAGCATGACCTTTGCCCAGCGCATGAGCGGCGCCGGGTATGTGACGGGCAGGCGGTACGACGCGATCAAAAACGAACTGCTGCGTTACCGTCATCCGCGCACGGGCAAGGGCGTGCGCGCAAAACTCTCCAAAACGGGCGAAAATTTTTCGTTCGGCAGGAAAACGCTCGCCATGCTGCGCGTTTCGGGCGCAACGCTGCGGCTGTTCCTTGCCCTTGACCCCGCAAAATACAGCGGGGGCAGGTACCACCACAAGGATATGTCCGCAACGGCGCGCTATGCGCGCTGCCCGATGCTGCTGCGGCTCACCTCCGACAGGCAGGTGCGGTACGCACAGGAACTGATCGGCAAACTCATGCGGGAAAACGGGCTGGAAGAGGATCCCGATTACGTTGCATGCGACCAGGCAGGCGCCTTCGGCAAGCCAAAACGGCAAAAGCGCGTCTATGTGAGCGTTCCTGCGCCCGCCTCCGTGGCGGGCGCGCGCGGCAGGTCCGCCGCAGAGCGCGCGGCAGACCCCGTCGCCGAAGAGATCGCCGCCGCCGCTCCCGTACAGGAAGCGCAGCTTCCGCCCGAAGCGGTCAAAGCGCGGCTGCCCCGCCGCGGGTCGGTGTACGACCGTTTCGGCGAAAAGATAGGCGTTCTGCGCCGCGGCGTTTGGTACGGCGCCGAAAAGGAAGAGAAGGGCGCGTTCCGCGAACAGGGCGAGGGCGTGGTGTACTATCCGAGCGGGCAGGATACCGCGCTCGCTTATCTGGACGGAAACGGCAACCTGCTCACGTCTTTGCACAAACACGTCGCCACCATCAAACGTTCGCGCCTGCCGCTGCTCGTGCTCATCGTGCTGTGCGCGGCGCTTGCGCTGCTGGCCGTTCTGCTCGGCGCCCTTGCCGTGCCGCATTCGGCGGAGCCGTATGCGCCCACCATCTTTCTGACGGACGAAGAGGGCACGCACTGGAGCGAACAGGAAGATCTTTCCGTGTTCTTCAATGAAGAATTCGGCGACGCGGTGATCGCGCCCGGCATGAGCGGGGCATACCGCTTTATATTTGAAAACGCAAACGAAGACGCAGTGGAGTATTCGCTCACCTTCCGTGAAGAAAACGAATACGGCATCGCGCTGAAATACCGCCTCGTGCGCGACGGCGCGCCCGTTACGGGCGAAGAGTATCTTCCCGCAGGGGAACTGGGCGTCACGGGGCTGACGCTGGAAGCGCGTTCGAGCGCATTGTTCGAACTGCAGTGGTATTGGGAACACAACGACGAAGCGGACACCGCCGCGGGCGCCGCAGGCGCAAGCTATACCCTGCATATCGGGCTGACGGCCGCCGTGCGCGGGCAGTGACGCCGCAAAACAGGCGGCGCCGCTTCCGCAAGGCAGTATAAAAGCATGAAAAAGGCATTCCGCATCATCAAGATCACCGTGCGCACGCTCGTGCTCGTGCTCGTTGCGCTGCTGCTCGCCTACAACATCTATACGCTCGTCATGCGCTATGCCTGCGGGGTCGGCATCCCCACCGTGTTCGGGTACGGGTGCGCCGTCGTCGAAACGGGCAGCATGGAGCCCGCCATCGGCGCGGGCGACTTCATCATCGTGCACGCGGAGGAGGAGTACGCCGTCGGCGACGTGATCACCTTTTACGATTCCGCGCTCGGCGAATACGTCACCCACCGCATCATCCTGGTCACGGAGAGCGGCTATACGACCAAAGGGGATGCGAACAATTGGCAGGATTCGTTCACCGTCCCGCAGGACGCGGTCGTGGGCAGGGTGGTCGCCGTCATGAACGGGCTCGGTTCGTTCATCGCTTTTTTCCAGACGCCCGCCGGCATGTTCGTGCTGATCGCCGCCGCGGCGGCGGTCTGGGGCGCGACGGCGCTCGGTTCGTACCTCATCGGGCGGCGCGCGGCGAAAAAGGGGACGGCAGCCGAACACGCGTCGGGCGCGGAAGTCGCAGACGGCGCGGGCGCGGAGACGGAGAACGGAGCGCCCGCAGATGCGCAGCCCGCAGACGAAACGGGCGAAACAGACAAAGAGTAACGGAACGGAGCGCCCGAAGAGGCGCAGCCCGCAGACGAAACGGGCGAAACGGACAAAGAGTAACGGAACGGAGCGCCCGCATAGGCGGGGCGGCAACGGCACAGGGAAAGCGTCCGCCGCGGTCCGGCGGGAAACGGCAAGGGAGCCGCCGCGGTCCGACGGGAAACGGCAAGGGAGGCGCCGCGGTCCGGCGGAAAACAAACGGCAGTCCGCACGCATGTGCGCGCGGAAGAAACGGAGCAGGCATGGCAAAGAACGCAAAGCTCGAAAAATACCCGATCCTCCGCTATCTGAGTTATCTGGTCATCGTATGCATCCTACTCACGGGCGTAAGCCTGGCGCGCTACACGAGCGCGACCAGCGGCGACGTGAGCGCTTCGCTCAGCCGTTTTATCTATTCGTATTCGATCTCGGACGCATCTTCGCTGATTTTTTCAAACACGGATTACTGGCTGACGGTGGAGGGCGGCGAAACGAGCGCGACGAACACGGCGCGCAGCGTGCGGTTCGACCTGCGCAATCATCTGAAAGCCGCAGACGGCTCGGCAGACAGGGTCAGCGACGTGGCGCTGCAAAGCACCCTGCGCTTTTACGCGCCCGCGGAATTCGCGGGCAACCTTGCCATGCAGATCTTACAGGCGGATAACAGGAGCGGCGCATACACGGCGGTCACGCCGCAATACGTGTTGGGCGACCTCATTTACGAAGTGAACGAAGTGAACGGCAAATACGAACAGACGGACGTCTTTGCCGAAAACAGCCGCACGATCGAAACGGGCAAATCGAAGGATTACAGTGACCGCACCGACGGGCTTGCGGGCGCGGCGATCGCCGCGCTGGAGCAGGAGCTTTCCGTTTCGGGCGGTTTCCGGGAAGAGGGCGATTCGCTGCACACGGGCACGATCACCGCGCTTGCGGAGGACGGAACGGAGCTTTCCCTCACCTCCGTCGTGCAGACGGCGCGCTATTCGGTCGGGTTCCGCCGGACCGAGGCGCGCACTTCGGACGGGACGGAAATCGGCGGCGGGTCGGAAACGGGGAAAATGGCGCCCCTTCTGTACCTCGACTGCGAAAAGGAGATGTCCTTTTATACCGTGGACTTCACCCTGCCCGAAATGTATTTCCGCGCGGCGGAAGCGGAGAGCAAAACGTTCGTGCTGTGCATCACCTTGCTCGGCCGCAGCGTAAACAGCGATTTCAGCGCCGTATGGGGCGATACGGGCGCGGTCGGCGGCGGTGCGTCGGCGTGGGAGGACCTCCTTGCCGAGCCTTCGGCGGGAACGCAGCCCTATACCTTCAACGGCGCAGCCGTCCGCGGCTATCATTTCACGCGCGACCTTCCCGTCTGGCAGGAGGGTGCCGCTGCGGCGAGCGGCGAAACGACGGTCAGGATCAACAAGGTCTACGACTATGAAAACGGCGGCGCAACGCTCTCCTATGATCATGTTGCGCCCATTTCCGAAGCGGCGGGCTCTGCGTCCGTCGAACACGCGATCGAGGCGTTTTACTCCGCGCCGTCCGAAAGCGCGGCGGCTGCCGCCGGCTTCGGCAGCGTTACGGGCGTGAACGGCTGCACGGTGGAAAACGGCATCCTTACGGAGGGCACGGGGCTGTACGGCAGGTGCGCGAACGAAGGGAAGAGCGGGTATATCTGTTTCGGCGGACTGTCCGACGACCCGTTTTACGATACTTTCGCCGAACAGTTCGCGGCAGGCAGGCGGAAGTACGCCCTCTCCGAAGCGCTGAGCAAAGGGTACAGTACGGTGCTGACGGCGCTGTTCGCGCAGGCGTCGGAGAGCCCCGCGGCGGAAGGAGGCGGCGTATGAAGGCGTGGAAGCAGCTGAAAAATAAATACGGACTGCTCGGCTTTCTTGCGCTGCTCCTGGTGCTGTGCACCCTTCTGGGCGTGCTCTTCACGCAGGCGCGGTACGTCGAAGAAGCCGTCTCCGGTTCGGATATTTACGACGGCGACATGGAATACATCGTCGCCGAACAGGTGGAAGTCGAATCGGTCGAAGAGCTGATCGCCGCCATCGAGAACGGTTACTCCAACATCAAGATCGCGGACAGCGTGGATAACCCGCTCATCATCACGTCGGGCGTGACGGACGTCGGCACCGACCTCATCCTCGACCTGAACGGGCACGAGATCCAGCGCAACAACCGCGACCCGATGCTCAACATCGAAAACGGCGTGCGCCTCACCATCATCGATACCTCGTCGCAGCAGGAAGGCTCCTTCTACAACCCCGTCGGCAGCGTGCTGCAGATCGGCGGCGGCACGCTCACCGTGTCGGCGGGCGCGTTCATCAGCGGTCCCAAAAAGAGCGAGTACGCGCACGAAGACGGCAGCGGCGGCTGGACGGCGGGCAGCGCCGTCACAAGCGCAGACGGGCTGTTCGCCGTCGGCGGCGAGGGCGGCAGCATCGGCAGTGAAAAGGCTTCCGTCACGCTGTACGAAAAGAACGACGCGGGCGGCTACACGCCGGGCGGCAGCACGGTCAATATGCCCGTCATCACGCCGTACGTCACGCAGGTGCAGTATTCGGCAGGCAGTACAGAGAGCTATTGGTTCGTCAACGGCAACATGTACTTTGACGAGGGCATCGGCGAAACGGGCTATGCGGGCATCGAAGGCGATACCTACCTGTACCACGTGCTGAGCGATAAGTCCGTCACCGGCACGCAGATCGCCGTGAGCGGCTCGGCAGACTTCTACTATACCTACAACGTCCGCCGCGCATACAACGGCGAGAACGGCGCGCCCACGTATACCCTTACGAACGATGCGGCAGACGGCACGAACGTGTTCACCGTCACCGTATACGGCTACAACAGCGTAAAGGGCAGCGCCACGGAAGCGGCGAACTACGCCACCGTCAAAATGCTGGCGGGCAACATGTACGTGCGCGGCGGCTCGTATGCCGCCAACTTCGGCACGGGGCACTCCTACGGCGTGTACGCTTCGGGCGGGTATATGTCCGTCGAAGCGGGCTCGTTCGAGGCGATCGAAGGGGGCGTGTGCATCGAATGCGCCTACACGGCAAACAGCGACGAAGAATATCTGCGCGTCGCGGACGGCAGTTTCCGCTCCGACAACGGCGATACCATCCGCGTTTCGGGCGGAAGAATGGTCGTGACGGGCGGCGCGTTCTATAAGGACGATTCCGACAGTTCCGTGCCCTCCGATCAGCAGGTGCCCGCCGCGGGCGAGCCGGGCTACCTCGGCGCGATCATCCGCGTCACGGGCGGCTCGCTGACGGCAACGGGCTCATTGCGGCCGCTCACGTTCGGGCTGACCGGCTCTTCGCAGTACGGCGTGTACGCCGAAAACGGCACCGTTACGCTGACGAACGCCGCGCTCACGTTCGCGGAAGGCGCAGGCTCCGCCGCAAGCTACAATACGGGTGTTTACGCGACGGGCGCGGAAAGTTCCGTCACCCTTACCGATACGCAGATCACGGTTCCGGGGATAAACGGCAAGGGCAACTACGGCGTAGACGCCGCGGCAAACATCGCCCTTGCGGGCAGCTGCTCCGTTGCGGTGCAGGGCTCCGAGTCGGGCGGCCTGCTCGCGCAGGGCGGCAATATCTCCTATGAAGGCGGCGGAGAGACGCTGACCGTGTCGCTCGAGATGAAGATGAACGGCAACGACGCTTCCGTGCTCGATTCCACGGCGGTCGCGGCGCTGAACGGCGGCATCACCCTCGCCGGCAGGGTGAACGTGACCACGAACGGCATCGGCGTCGCGGTGTGGAGCGAGGGGGAAGGCAGTGCGGCGAACAGCTTTACGCTCACAAGCGGCGCGCTTACCATAAATTCCGCCCGTTCGACGGCGCTGTATGTCAGCGGCGGGAATGTGACGTTCGGGAAAGGTACGGAGGTCGCGATCACTTCCGAATCGGATAACGATTGCCGCCTGACCAACGGGAACGCGCTGTTCAACGGCGTGTTCGTACAGGGCGGCACGCTGGTTGCGGACGGTACGTTCAACGTTACGCACACGGGCGCGGGCGCGGCGGTCTGCGTGCAGGGGAACGCGACGTTCGGCGGGGCAGTAACGGTAACAAAAAATGCGGCAGAGTCATATCCCTCCGTCGCGGCGCTGTACGACGCGGTGCATATCGAAAGCGGCTCCATGACGGTGAAGGCGGAGTTTACCGTCACGCACAGCGGCATCGGCACGGCGGTGTATGTGGCGGGCAATATTACGCTGTCCGGCACGGCGGAGATCGAAAAGAACGCGGCAGGCTATGAAAGCGCGCTTTCGGTGCAATACGACAGTGTGCGCGTTGAAGGCGGCGAGATCAAAACCGAGGCGGATTCCTCGTTCACGGTCACGCACGGCGGCATCGGCGCGGCGGTGTATGTGGCGGGCGGCGATGTGACCTTCGGCGGAAGCGCGCAGATCACAAAAAATGCCGTTGCGTACGGCGCTGCGGGCGTGCGGTACGACGGTATCTATCTTGACGGCGGTTCGCTTACGGTCAGCGGCAGCGGCACGTCGGCGGCTCCCAACTTTACGGTCACGCACGGCGGCATCGGCGCGGCGGTGTATGTGGCGGGCGGCTCATTGACGCTGAACGGCTTTGCGCAGATCACAAACGATATGACGGGCGTTTCGTATATAGAAGGGGCGGACGTATCCTATGACGGCGTTTACGTCGGCGGCTCGCTCGATGCAAGCGGCGCGGTGTTCAACGTCACTCATGCGGGTGTGGAAAATAATACAGATTACGGTACTTACAGGGATTACGAAGTCAAAAGCTACGCCGTGCGCGTCATCGGCACGGAAGGGGACGAGACAGAAGGGGACACGGTGAAAATCGCCGCAGGCACCATCGAGAACAGCGTCGGGGGCGGCGTCTACGTTTCGGGCGGCACCGTCACCCTCGGCACAAGCGGCGGCAAAACCCCTACGATCGAGACGACGGGAACCGGCCTGACAGAGAGTTCTTATACGGATGCAGGCGGCGGCAACTGGAATTACCGCCGTTCCACGACGGGCGGGCACGCGGTGGAGGTCGTTGGCGGCTCGCTGACGGTCTACAGCGGCACTTTTACAGCTGCGCAGGGCAACGGGATTCTCGTATCGGGCGGCAGCGCCGTCATTCATGACGGGAACTTTACGGGCAACGACGCGTATTATTATGATTATAGCAACAATGCCCCCGTTTCGGGTGCGGCGGCGTCCTACTCTTTCAAGCTGTACGGCGGCTCCGTCACCATCTACGGCGGCACCTTCGACGGCAGCGGCAGCAGCGCGTTCGTCATGGGCGAAAGCGAGAGCAATACAGCAACTGCGAATATCTACGGCGGCACGTTCAGCGTGACGGGGCAGGCAGGATTCAGCGTCTATCAGAATGTAACGGTCAATTTTAAGAAAGGGTACAAAGATGAAAACGGCACAGGCGGAGACATCACAGTTTCGGCAAACACCGTTGGCATCGCTATCGAGAACACGACCAACAGCTATACGACCGTCAACATCAACGGCGGCACATACCAAAGTACGGGCAGCGGCGGCGATTACGACGGCATCTGGTACAGCAACCCGAACGCAAAACTGAACATTTCGGGCGGCGTCTTCACGGGCAGCGCCCGTTCGGGGCTGTATATAGCGGACGATCCCAATACCAATATTCAAATTTCCAGCGGTACGTTTATCGGGCAGAATCCGAGCAGTGCATACAATGTTGGAGGGTGGAACGGAAATTATGATGGCGGTGGGATTAGTGTTCAGGTAAGTATAAGGGAAGGTCTTTTCACAGATTGGCTCGAAAGTTATGTGGATGTCAACATCGACGATATTATTGCAAAAGGGCACAGTGTGCAACAAACGAGCGATACGGGGCTTGTTTGCCGTTATCTGTCGAGTTATACCACTGTCACCGTTGTATGACGGGGTTTCACCGAACGGTGAGGCAGAGTATATAAAATCAAACCGCCGTCGCAGTGCTGTATGGCGGTGACGGAGGACAACTGAACGATACGGATGCAGTGGCAAGGATGGCGCAATACACCTATATACGGGTAGGCGCGGCATAAAACATTCGCGCAGTATCGTATCATTCATATTGTATCACAGTTAAAAGCAGTATGTCGGTTCTGTAAGGAGCGGACTTCTGAAATTTCCTTTTGCTCACACGTTGCAAACATAGCGTAGGGCGCCGCGGCTTAGCTGCGGCGCCCTATGCGTTCCAAAGCGTCCTTCCCGAAGTTTACGGCACAGTGTCGGCTGTGCCGCCGTCAAACTTTGATGCCGAGCGGAATGCCGGCAAAGCCGTTCAGCCAAAGCGGCTTCGGCAGCCGCAGAGCCTTTGCGCAGGGGCGCCTTATGTGTGCAGGCACAGCATTGTCAGCGCAAACAGTTTATTATGCGCCATGGCGCGGCGGATGACGTCCGCCGTTACGCGTGTACCGGCAGGGGCGAGCACGTTGCCGCGCACATCCACGAGGTCGGCGGGCAAAATTTTCCCTGTCAGAAGTCCTTTTCCCGCGCGCACGGCGGGCCGCGTACCCCCGCTCTTCGGCGGCGCGGCAGTCTGCGCCGCGTGCGGCTGTTCCCCGACCGTTTCTGCGTCGGGCAGTGCAGCTGTTTCGGCAACGGCGTCGGGCGGCGCGGCGCCCTCTTCCCGTTCCGCGCTCTCCTCCGCTACGGCGGCAGCCGTTTCGCGCAGGGAGGCGACCTCCTCATACCGCGCTGCTTGCGCCGCGTGCGGCTGTTCCCCGACCGTTTCTGCGTCGGGCAGTGCCGCCGCTGCGCATTCCCGTGCGCGCTCTATTGCGGGCGGCGCGCTCTTTTGCGCAGGCGCTTTCCGCGTTTTTGGCGGCACGAACGGATCCGAAAGGTCGAGCACGGCGACGTCCGTCACCTTGACGAGCCGCTCCAGGGGGTACGCCTGTCCGTTTGAAAGCACCACGCCCGTCAGCTCGGTGCCGCTGCGCAAAAAGTCGTCGATCGCGCCGAGCTCGTCCCCGCTTTGCGAATACGTTTTGCATTTTAAGGGCAGGGGAACGCAGTTTTTGCACGCCCGCCGCGCCGCGTACTGCACGACGAGCGCGTCCTGCCCGAACTGCGCGATCGCGGAGGCGGGCAGCAGAAAGTCCTCCTCGTCCCTGTCAAAGCAGGCAAAGTTGCGGATGCGCCCGTAGCGCGCGTCCGTCTGCACGCTCTTTACGCAGCCGAGGTATTCTCCGCTTTTCGTCAGCAGCGGTTTTCCGATAAGTTCGCTCACGGTCTCTTGCATTGTTCTCTCCTTCCCCGCGGCGTTCGCCGCGGCATTTTTATACGGGATATACCTATGCGCGGCGTGCGGGCGGCATGTATGCGGCGGGGCGCGTGTTTTGGCGAAAGAGCGCGCATTGCGGCGAAAAGCAGGGCTGGGGAAAGCAGGGGGCGGCGGCGCGGCGGGAACGCGCACGCTTTCCTCGGGCGCGCGGCGCGGAAATGCGCAAGGGGGATTGACTTTGCCGCCGCCGCGTGGTATGATAGGAGAGAGAGAAGGAGGAGATCGGATGCAAAGCAGGATGATGGTGCTGATGCGCCCGGGTGAGGAAGCGCAGCTTTCCAAATTTGCGGGCGAGCTTTGGCATGACGCGTACGACGGGCTGCTCGGCGGCGCGCAGGTCGATCACATGATGCGCACGATCCAGAGCGAAGAGGCGATCCGCCGCCAGATCGAGAAGGAGAATTACATCTACTTTTTTCTCTTTTCCGAGGGTGCGCGGGCAGGCTACTGCGCTTTGAAACCCGAAGAGGAAAAACTGTTCCTTTCCAAACTGTACCTTTCCGAAAAGTTCCGCGGCAGGGGGCTGGGGCAGCGCGCCCTGCGGGAAGTTGCCGACTGCGCGCGCAGGCTGGGGCTGAAGAGCGTGTACCTGACCGTGAACAAGCATAACGCGCGCGCCATCCGCGCGTATGAATCGTTCGGGTTCGTGCGCACGGCGAGCGCCGTCACCGACATCGGCGAAGGGTTCGTGATGGACGACTACATCTATGAATACGCGCTGTAAGCTGCGCTTATGGCGGGTATAAAAAAAGGCGATGGTGTTTCCGCGCCCGAAAATTTGACATCTGTTTTTGCAAGTGCTACAATTTGTGCAACATCGAACGAACGCGATGACCGTGGAAAAGTAACGCGGAGAGGGAACGCACAGAGAGCGGCGGAGGCTGGGATCGCCGCGGTTCCCGCCGCCGTGAAGAACACCCGCGAGCGGCAGGGGCGAACGGGGCGAAAAAGCCCGCAAGTAGCCTTTGACGGGTACGCCCGTTACAGCGGAAGCCTTTGCAAGAAGGCAAACGAGGCGCACGGCGGAAAAGCCGTATGCGCAAAGACAGGTGGCACCGCGAAGGCAAGCAGCCCTTTCGCCCTGTTCAAAGCAGGGCGAAAGGGCTGCTTTTTTGCGTACCCGCCCGAAGAAGGTTCCCGAAGGAAAAGGAGAGAGCGATATGTGTTCCATTTTCTGCTGCACGACAAAAAAAGTAGACTATAAACAGATGCTGGACGGGTTCTACCGCACCGCCTCGCGCGGGCCGGACATGAGCCGCATCGAACAGACCCCGTCGGGGTACATGGCGTTCCACCGCCTCGCCATCATGGGGCTGAACGCGGCGGGCATGCAGCCCTTTTCGATGGGCAAAAGCAAGCTCGTGTGCAACGGCGAGATCTACGGGTTCCGCCCCGTAAAGCGCCGCCTCGAGGCGCTGGGCTACACCTTCGCGTCGGACAGCGACTGCGAGATCCTGCTGCCGCTGTACCATGAGTACGGGCTGAAGATGTTCTCCATGCTCGACGCGGAGTACGCGCTCGTTTTATACGACGGCGACAGGGGCGAGTACATCGCCGCACGCGACCCCGTCGGCATCCGTCCGCTGTACTACGGGTACGAGGCGGGCGGCAGCATCCTGTTCGCCAGCGAGCCGAAAAACCTCGTCGGGCTGTGCCGAAAGGTCATGCCCTTCCCCCCGGGGCACTACTATTACAAGAGGAAGTTCCATCGCTACGAGGACATTGCCGCCGCGCCGCAGTACAGCGCGGACGGGCTGGACGAGGTGTGCAGAAACATCCGCGAAAAGCTCGTCGCGGGGGTCAGAAAGCGGCTGGATGCGGACGCGCCGCTCGGCTTTCTGCTCTCGGGCGGGCTGGACAGCTCCCTCGTCTGCTCCATCGGCACGCGGCTTTTGCAAAAGCCTGTCCGCACCTTCGCCGTCGGCATGGATAAGGACGCGATCGACCTCAAATACGCGAAGGAAGTCGCCGACTACATAGGCAGCGAACACACCGAAATTTACATCACGCGCGAGGAGGTCCTCGCCGCGCTGGAAACGGTCGTCGCCGCGCTCGGCACCTTCGACATCACGACCGTCCGCGCGTCGATGGGCATGTACCTCATCTGCAAAAAGATCCACGAACAGACGAACGTGCGCGTACTGCTGACGGGCGAGATCTCCGACGAGCTGTTCGGGTACAAGTATACGGACTTCGCGCCCTCTGCCGAAGAGTTCCAGAAGGAGTCGCAAAAGCGTGTGCGCGAGCTGCACATGTACGACGTGCTGCGCGCCGACCGCTGCATCTCCGTCAACAGCATGGAGGCGCGCGTGCCCTTCGGCGACCTCGATTTCGTGCGGTACGTCATGCGCATCGACCCCGCGCTGAAACTGAACACCTACGGCAAGGGCAAGTATCTGCTGCGCAGGGCGTTCGAAGGCGACTGGCTGCCCGAAAACATCCTCTGGCGCGAAAAGGCGGCGTTTTCGGACGCGGTGGGGCACTCGATGGTGGACGACATCAAGGAGTACGCCGAGGAGAAGTACGGCAGCGATTGGAAGGAGCTCGCCAAAAAGTACGCCTATCATGCAAAGCCGTTCACGAAGGAGAGCCTTCTCTACCGCGAACTGTTTGAAAAGTACTACCCAGGGCAGGCGGCGATGATCAAGGACTTCTGGATGCCGAACAAGCATTGGGAGGGCTGCAAGGTGAACGACCCCTCCGCGCGCGTGCTGTCGAACTACGGGGACAGCGGGAAGTGAAAATGTCTCGTAAAAATCTCGGCAGGCTGCTGCCTGTGATTTTTACGATTTGAGGGCGACACCGCCGCTCTTACGAGACGGTGGTTTCTCCCTCGCCGCGGCATTTTTCGGGGCACACCGTTATAGGAATGCCGCGGCTTCACCCTCTTCCGTCACGCTTTCCGTAAAGCGCAAGGGGCAAAAGGCAAAAGCGTGGTTTTGCCTTTTGCGAGGGATTGCCGGGTTCACGAAATTTCTTTCAAAAGAGATGAAAGAAATTTCCGTGATTTGAGAGACAACCGAATGTTCGCCGCGATATTACGCGGCTCTGCATTCGTTTTTCTCTCTGCGGCGCTCGTCGAAACAACACCTGCCTTGCAGCGGCTTGGTAAATACCAACCCGCATGCCCTGCGGCATTGTTTCTCCTCTTCCCAAAAATCTCGCAGTGCTTCCGCACGCTGCGATTTTCGGGAACCCTATGAAAGGCTCTCGATTATAAGAGCGCGCCGCATTCACTCTTTCCGAATTGAGCCGCAGGTATGCGGCAAATTGAGTGCGCTTAGGCAAAAGTGTCATTTTGCCACGCGCAATTTGATTATTAAAAAATGCAACATTTTTTGTCATCCTGAGCGGAGCGGCGGCAAAACCGCCGCGAAGTCGAAGGATCTCTATAAAAATAAAGACGATATTCGCATAGAGATCCCTCGACAAGCTCGGGATGACAGAAAGGGGCGTCCTTCCTTTCTGTGTCATCCTGAGCGGAGCGGCGGCGTAGCCGCTGCGAAATCGAAGGATCTCTATAAAATAAGGACGATATTCGCATAGAGATCCCTCGACAAGCTCGGGATGACAGAAAGGGGCGTCCTTCCTTTCTGTGTCATCCTGAGTGGAGCGGCGGCGTAGCCGCTGCGAAATCGAAGGATCTCTATTTAAATTTTGTCGATATTTTCATAGGGATCCCTCGCGGGGCTCGGGATGACGGGAACAGGGTACGACGGAAAGGCAGACGCGGGAAATTTTACATCTGCGTGAAACGGAAAAGACAATTTTATGACACATGTATGCTATCCTGTTCTGGAAAGGAACCGATGTTCCGTGCGCCGTTTCCAAAGGGCGCAGAAGGAGAACCTTTGTCGCGTTTATACGTGTTAAAACTCATCGCAGCGCTGTGCCTGTGCGCCGCAATAGCGGTCGGGCTGGTATTGGGGCTGTGTGCGGGGCTGCCCGTGTGGGCGTGCGTTCTGATCGCGTTCGCCGTGTATTGTATCCCCACCTTTTTGTTGTGGCTGACGTACCGCTGCCCGCACTGCGGCAACCAGCTCGGGTATCTGCGGCGGTGGGTCACCTATACGCACTGCCCCTTCTGCGGAACGCATTTCGATAAAGAACGCTGAAAGTATAAAAAACGCCGCCGTCCGATTGTTCGGGCGGCGGCATGGTTTATTGAATCGGCAGTTAAACGGCTGCTACGAGTTCGATTTGGCGCAGCTTGACCCGCGCCATGATCTCGTCGTAAATGGATTGTGCATTCAGCCAGAATCTTGCAGGGCTTTCCACGACCGATTCCAGTTTCACGGCAAGTTCGGCGCTGATCCCGCGTTTGCCCTTTATCACTTCGTTGATAACGGTTTTGCTGACGCCCGCTTTTTCCGCGGCCGCCTTTTGCGTAAGGTGCAGAGCGTCGAGTTCTTCTTTCAACAATACGCCGGGGTGTACGGCATAGTTTGGTTTAAATTCAGTCGCCATAATGATTTGACACCTCTAAAATAGTGATTATGTCTTGGTTTCCGATTTTTTCGACCTTGATTTTTACTTCCATGCGATAGGAATAATCAAGGGACAGAGAAATGATCCCTTTCTTTTCGCCTTTCAATTCATGAGCGCGGTATTTTTTCAAAACCGCAAATTTGTAAAAGCAGTCAAACGTTTCGTAAGAAGCAAGCCTGACCATGAGGATTTGCAACGAAGTGCACACATTTAACGGCAAACGTTGGCGCGCATAATTTGCGTCGTTGCATATCTGCTCTACTCTTTTGTTGGCAAATTCTATGACCATGCGGCACTCACAATATATGCAATAATTCACACTTTTGTGAATTCAGTATAACACGGGAATTTGCATGTGTCAAGCAGTTTGTGCCAAAAAGACCGAACGATGCAACAAGGGGGACGGCTGTGCCGTCCCCCTTGTTTTGGGTTGATGGTTTCTGTGCGCTGTTTCGGGCGTTTACTCCGTAGCGCGGGCGGAGAGGTCGTCCTCCTCCTCGGCGGCGGGCATGCGCAGCTCGTCGGGGAAGTCGCCGCCGCTCGCCAGCACGCGCCTGCGGGCGTCCTCAAAGTACTTCTCGTATGAATTTTTGCAGTACCGCTTATGCCGTTCCTCTTCCTCAGCGGCAGGCGGGAGAAAGCTGTACGCCCCGTTCACTTTCCATTTGTTGAACAGCCCGATCTTGATGGCGTTTTTGGGGCAGTGGAAGGCGCAGCGCATGCACATCAGGCAGTCGCCGCCGAAGCAGAACTTTCCGTTTTCATAGGTGATGTTGTGCGTGGGGCAGGTCTTCACGCACTTCATGCAGTGCACGCAGCTTTCGTCCACGCTGTACATTTTTCCGTTCCAGCGCCCGCCCCAGTGCTCCACGCGCATGATCCACGCCAGCGCGCTGCCGAAGGGGAAGGACTTTTCCGCCGCGGGGATGCCCGCGGCAAGGTCGGCGCAGTCGATGGGGATGAGCCGTTTCGCCGTCTCCCACATGCGGTACGCCATTTTGTCCGTATGGCGGAAAATGATGTTGTAGGGCATCACATAGTGGTATTCGCTTTGGAACACATAGTTCTTTTTTTCAAGCACGGCGCGCAGCTTGCACGATGAAATGTTGTTCAGCGCGAGCGGCTCGCCCGACGTTTTGAAGATGTAAAAGGGCTTCGGCTGTTCCTGCGCGGGCAGTTCTTCGGCAAAGCGGATCACGCTCGCGGGCGCGTTGAAGGCGTGCACGGGGTAGCCGATGCCGATGCTGCCGCAGACGGCGACCGTCTCCGCAACGTTTTCCGCCCGTTCGATGGCGCAAGCCGCCGCATCCCAGCCGTGCCCGCGCAGGGCGTCCGCCGCGGCGTTGACCACCTTTTCGGTGTTGCCCGTACCCGAAAAATAGTAGATGACCGTCTTCATATTCTCACTCACTCTCGAATTTCGTGCGCATGTCGTCGCTCATCGAATAGACGTACCGCTCGTCCCTGCCGTGCGTGTCGTACCAGATCTGCGCGTACACGCCGTCTTTGCGGGCGAGCCTGTCGAACTCCCACACGTTCTCTTTGTACGTACGGTTGAACCAGTGCCCCGCGCGCAGCACGCTGTAGGGGCGGGCGGTGAACACGTCGCCGTCCTGCGTCTTCCATTCGACGGGCGTATACAGATCGCCCGCCGCAAACGTTTCGCTCACCAGCTCTCCGCCGTGCGCCTTCGCCGCGGCGCGCAGGTCGGCGATGGTGATGTCCTCGTCTGCCTTGTCCGCGTCGAACCCGCAGTCGATGGGTACGGCGTTGCGGATGTCGCGCAGTGCGTTATAATCGACGGCGCCGTTTTTGCCCTTCCCTTCGCAGAGGAGCGGGAAGTCCTCCCAGCGCGCAGGCAGGGCGTCGTACTCCTTTTCGCCGCCGAAAAAGGCGGTCAGCTTGCCGATGTCGCCGTGCTTTTTCCAGTACGCGGGCGCGTTCGCGTCCTTGTGCAGGTGCTCGATGACGAGTTTGCGGATGAGCGCTTTCGGCACGATCTTCGCCAGCGAATAGTAGCCGTGCGCCTTTTTGATCTCCGCCCAGTAGTGCGCGGCGGATTGGGTCTGGTAGGCGAACAGCTCTTCGAGCCTGTGCCCGTCCGCGAACCACACGCCGTGGAAGTTGCGTACCGCGTTGTAGCCCGGGCGGAAAAAGTCCTTCCCGCTCCCGCCGATGAGGCGGAAGCCGTCGTTGTACGTTTCGTAACCCGTGATGCGGTTTTCGGCAAGGGAACCGATGTTGAACACACGTTTCCAGAATTCTGCGCCGAGCGGGTCGCTCACGTCCCGTTCGAGGATGTGCGCGATGAGCACGCCGCTGTCGTGCGCGGTCACCCATTCGAGGGGCGCGTTGAAGCAGGTATGGAACATCAGCCCGTCTTTGAGGTTGTCGGCGAGCATGTTCTTATGCAGCATCGCGCTCTGGCGCAGCACCGCCCAGTTGCGGATGCCCGATTCGAGCACGCACAGTTCCCCGCGCAGTTTGGTCGCCGAATACACGTCGTAGGGGCTGACGAGCAGGGGGTCGCCGACCCGCGCCCACAGGTGCTTTTCGTCGCGGTTGCCGTACAGCGCCACCGTGCTGATGTGGATGAGTTTGGGCTGCGGGTCTGCCGCCTCGATCGCGGCGACGAGCGTCTGCGCGCCCTTTTCGTTGCATTCCACGGCAAGTTCGGGGCGCTGATCCGAAAGGGGCGGGATCACCGCCGCCAGGTTGACCACATAATCCGCGCCCGCGATCAGCGTCTGCACCGCCGCGCGGTCGGCAAGGTTGCCGTATACGATCTGAATGGCGCCGCTTCTGATCTGCGCGGCGTACGTCTTGCGGAATTTTTTGGCGCGCTTTGTATCCTCGGGCAGGATGAGCACGCGCAGCGTCGGCCGAAGGGCGGAGGCGGTGAGCTGTTCCATGACCGCCTGCCCCATGTTCCCCGTTACGCCCGTCACTGCCACGGTTATCTTTTCTTTTTCCATTTTCTCTTTCGCTCTCGTCCTTTTCCGCACGGCAAAACGCCGCGCGTTTACCGTTTCAGTATAGCACGGCGGCGGCGAAAATGCAAGGATATTTTTATGGAAGATAATTACTTTGTCATGTTTTTTATGACAAAACAGGGCGCCGCGCGGGAATGCGGAGCGCGCCGCCTGCCGCCCGTACGGAGCGGCGCCGCCGTATGGACTGCCCGTGCAGAGCGGCGTCCGCGTGTGCTGTCCGCGGCTTGTCCGTTTAATGATTCGGCTCGGCGGGGATGTTTGTCGCTTCGAGCTTGAACAGCACGGGGCGCAGCCCGTCGTTGCACGAACAGATCGCGACCCCGGGCACGCGGATCCAGTCCTTATAATAGAACAGTTCCTTTACGCCGTGCGCCAGGGCGAACACATACTGGTAGATCGCCTTCCACGCCTCGTCGCACAGCCCGTCGGGGCGGGCGTAGTCGGCGTAGAACACCTGTCCCTCTTGGAGCAGCGGGCAGGCGCCCAGCCCCTCGATGCCGTACTCTTCGGCAAGGTCTTTCTGCAAGGTCCTGCGCAGCACAGTGATCTTCACTTTATTCATCGCCCTCCTCCTTTGCGGCGCCGCCGCTCTTCGGTTTTGTTCCTTCCGCGCGCCCCGCGGGCGCGCCCAAAAGCTGCGGCAGGCGCGAAAGGTCGGTCATCCATTCGTGGCGGCTGCGCTCGGCGTTCAGCCTGTTCGCCTCGCCCAGCGCCGCGTGGTACTCGCTCTGCGTACAGCCGTTCACCTTCATGAAGTGCGCCTGCGCTTCGGGCTCCCGCCCCATAAGCGCCGTCCTGCCTATATGCACCGTTTCGTGGCAGGCGTGGCACAGCGCAACGACGTCTTCGAGCTTCTGCACATGCGTCTTGTCGTCGTAGCTCCAGATCTCGTGCGCTTCCAGCCGCCCCGCGGCGCCGCACACGCTGCATCTGCCGCCCGCGCGCGCGTAGGCGGCGCGGCGCAGCCTGTCCCATTCCGCCTTGGGCAGCACGCTGCGCAGGTTCGTGTACCAGCAGCCGCTCGGCACAAGCTGAAAGGTGAGTTTGTATTTCTTGTTTTGCATGGCGTTCCCTCGTCCGTTTTATTGTAGCACACCGCGCGCGATTTCACAACCAAAAAAAATCACAAGAATTTGCGGCTTTGGTCTTGCCGACCACAGCATCCTGTGGTATAATGCGGATATAGGAGGTGAATGCCGATGGATTACGGCAATGCCGCGCGCTTTTTGAAGAGCTACAACAAGATCGAAAGCCAGCTCAAGCTCCTGTACAACGAGCGCCCGACGCAGAATTTTACCGACCTCGTGAAACGGTGCACCGACCGCAACCTGACCGTGCGCCGCTACGAGAACGAGCTGGTGGACTACGGCAAGCTGCGCAACGCGATCGTGCACCGCACGGGCAGCGAAGAGCTGTTCATCGCCAACCCGTCCGACGAGGTGGTGGAGACCATCGAATTTATCGCAAAACAGCTGTGCGACCCGCCCCGCATCGCGGACGCGTTCAAGGTGAAACCGCTTGCGAAGGTGTTTGCGGACAAGCCCCTGCTCACCGCGGTGGAGGAGTTCGCCGCTACCTGCAAAAAATCGATCGTCGTCTACGACCACGGCAAAACGGCGGGCGTGCTCAATACGTATTACGTGTTCCGCCTGATCGCCGAACGCGCCGCGCGCGGCGAAAGCGTGACGGAATTCCTGAAAAACACGCCCTGCGGCGACGTGCTCGACGCGCGCCAGCTGGAGCATTACGTTTTCCTGAGCGGGGAGGCGACCGTGTTCGACGTCTTTGCCGCCTTTGAACGGCAGAAGGAGCTGTACGCCGTCATCGTCACCGAAAACGGCGCGCCCGAGGAAAAGGCGCTTTTGGTGCTCACGCCCTCCGATTTCCCCGCGATCAACCGCTGCCTCGAAGCGTATTCGGCAAAAACATTCTGAGCGGCCGCACCTTTTGCCTGCGCGCCCGCATAGGATGGAGTGTGAGAGGCAAACGGCCGTACTGAATGCCGCTCACAAAAAATTTTAAAAATTTTCAAAAAAGGTCTTGACAAACCAAAAATCCGTGGTATAATAGGGGTACAAACAGGGGAACCCCCAACCGAAGGGGTCGGCAAGACAGGGCGGCGAAAGCCGTGACCGCAGCACGCAGACTTTTTCAAAGCGGAAAGGGAAAGCGTTCGCAAAGCAAAAACTGTACAGGGCTTTGTTTTTACCGGAGTCTCAGCGGCAAAAGGAAAGCAAGCGATGCGGAAGCGATCTCCGAAACGGAAAAAAAGGATGCGCGGGTGCGGGAACCGTTTGGACCGTACTGCCATGCACACGGCGCGTATACCGTACTGCGAACGTCGAAAAACCGTAAGGCGGATCGGCGGGTATGGGCGGAGTGAGACCGGAAGAAAGGGAAGCGCCTGCTTGTATGCAGGGAAGGATGCAGTGCCCAAAGCACAGCCGCAGCGCAGAGGAAAGCAGAGAAATTGGTTTTAATGAATTTGCGCAATCCACACACAGGGCGTTGAAAAATTTATCAGGACCAAATCAGGCACGAATCGGCGCAAAACAGGGAAAGGGCAATGCAAGTTGTCAAAGCATTGCGGAAAAGGTCGTTCCCGCGGATACGGATCCGTGAAGGAGAACGAGTTCGAGCAGCGGCAAAACGGTAAAAAAAAAGAAAATTTTCGCGGATCGTCATTTTGACCGGACGAGATGTCAGACAAAAAGTCAAAGAGCGTAAGTAGCGGTCCGGAGGCGGAAAACTTTTTGGAATATCCGTTTACGGGCAGCATTCAGACCCGAAAAACGAGGCGGCGCGTTGCAGCGCCGCCTTGCTTTCCCTGAGCAACCGACATTCGAGGAGGGAAATCCGTAGGATGAAAGGCGATCGGTGAAGGACCGTTTGTTTCGGCAAACGGTCCTTCTGTTTGCCCGCACGGCGCGCGGTGCCGAAGGGAGGGCTGTCGGGGAGGTAAGAAGCGGACGCGGAGCGAAAAAACCTGTCGCCGTGCGCAAAAGCGGGGGACAGGGGTACGAAAAGAGGGGGGGACGCGGCTGCGGCGGGCGCATTGTACGCTTTCCGGATGCGGCGCTGCGGGACGGGCTGCACGGGCGCGCGGGCGGAATTCCGCCCGCGCGCCCGTGCAGTTTCCCGTGCAGTTTCCCGTGCAGTTTCCCGTGCAGTTCCCTGTGCAGTTCCCCGTGCGGCGGCGGGGGGAGGCGAAAGCCGCAAAACCACGCGGAAAAAGGGCGGGATCGCGGTCTTTAGCGCATTCGCTTGACAGCCCGTACCGCCGTAGTGTATAATGAGGAAGAGAGAATGAAATAATGAAAAAGGCTGCTTGCCGCGCCGCCCTGCGGCGCAGGGCGGCGCGGGAGGCGTATGCGGGAAGAAGGTATCGTAACGATCGAAGGGCTTGCCAAGCGCTACGGCAGCGTGCAGGCGCTCGGCGGCATTTCCTTCACGGTGCGGCGGGGAAGTCTGTTTTCCCTTCTCGGCGTGAACGGCGCGGGCAAGAGCACGGCGATCAATATCCTCTGTTCCATTCTGCAAAAGGATAAGGGCGCCGTTTCCGTCTGCGGGTTTGACCTCGATACCCGCGCGGATGAGATCAAAAAGCGGGTCGGCGTCGTCTTTCAGGCGACGGTGCTGGACGATCTTCTGAGCGTAAAGGACAATCTCCTCACCCGTGCGGCGTTTTACGGGCTGCGGGGCGCCGCGCTGCGCGATCGGCTGCGGGCGCTTACCGAAATGCTGGAGCTGGGCGATATCCTCAACCGCCCTTTCGGCAAACTTTCGGGCGGGCAGCGCCGCCGTGCGGATATCGCGCGCGGGCTTCTGAATAACCCCGAGCTGCTGATCCTGGACGAACCGACGACGGGGCTGGACCCGCACACGCGCAGGAACGTATGGGAGCTCGTGCGCACGCTGCAGCGGGAGCAGGGGCTGACCGTACTGCTCACCACCCATTATATGGAGGAAGCGGAAGGCTCTGACCGCGTCGTCATTTTAGACGCAGGGAAAGTCGTTGCGGACGCCACGCCCGTACGGCTCAAAAACGATTATTCGCGCAGTTATCTGTATCTGTACGGCGAACGGGCGCAGCTCTGTGCCGCGCTTGCGGCACGGGGTATCCCGTTTGAAGAAACGGCGGGCGGCGTGCGTCTCGCCATGAAGGACGCTTCGGCGGCGCGTGCCTTTTTGCAGGAGCATCCCGCGCTGTGCGGCGACTTCGAATTCCGCAAAGGGGACATGGACGACGTGTTTCTCGCCGTGACGGGCAAACAGCTCGGGGGAGGGAAAAGCGCATGACGTACCTTTTGTGGCGGCTCACCGCGCGCAACCTCAAGGTGTTTTTCAAGGAAAAGGCGAACGTCTTTTTCGCGCTGCTCGCGCCGCTGATCGTGCTCGCCCTGTATGTGCTGTTTTTGGGCAGGATCCAGATCGACGGCATCCTTGCCGCGCTCGGTGACGGCGCGTCTGCCGCTGCGGAAACGGCGGTGCAGTCCTTCTGCAACAGCTGGATGCTCGCGGGTGCGCTTTCCTGCGCGTGCATCACCGTGCCGCTGTGCGCCTGCGGCGTGATGGTCACCGATAAAACGCGCGGCATCACCTCCGATTTCCTCGCCTCGCCCGTACCGCGCTGGGTGCCCGCCGCCTCCTACTTTGTATCGGTCGTTCTGGCGGGGCTTGCCATCGGCGGCGCGGTGCTCGGCGTGTGCTTTGTGTGGCTCGCCGCGTCGGGGAGCTGGTTTCTGAGCGCGGCGGACGTGTTCGGCTGCATCGGCACGGTCATCCTGTCCGTGCTCTCCTCGTCGGCATTCCTGACCTTTATCATCGGTTTTATACGGACGCAGGGCGCATTCATGGGCGTGAACGTGATTTTCGGCACGGTGATCGGGTTTCTTATCGGCGCCTATATGCCGATCGGCTATTTCCCGCTCGGCGTGCAGTACTTCGCGCTGTTTATCCCGGGGAGCTGGTCGGCGGGGATGTTCCGCAACTTTATCATGCGCGGCGCCTTAGAAGAGGTAGCGAGGGCGACGTCGCAGCCCTTTGCGGACGCATTGGGCGGCGAGTTTTCCATGACGCTGAACGGGTTCGGTACCGAGCTGGGGCTGCCGGTGATGGCGGCGGTGCTCGCGGGCAGCGTGGTGCTGTTCGCGGCGCTTGCGCTGCTGGCGGCGCGGCTCAAAAAACGCCGATCCGTCCGCGCGGGTACAATAGAACAGCATGCAGGCACAATAGAACAGCATGCGGGCAAAAAGGAAAAGAAAGAGAAAGAAGGTACAGAAAAATGACCGTACAGAGCATCACGGAACTGGTAGGCAACACGCCGTTTTTACGGCTGGCGGGCGTCGAACGCACGTTCGGCGCCAAGGCGGAGATCTGGGGCAAACTCGAATCGTATAACCCGACGGGCAGCGTCAAAGACAGGGTCGCCCTTTCCATGATCGAAGACATGGAGGCGCGCGGCGTTCTGCGGGCGGGCGGTACCGTTATCGAGCCGACCAGCGGCAACACGGGCATCGGGCTCGCCGCCGTCTGCGCCGTCAAGGGGTATACGCTCATTCTGACCATGCCCGAGACCATGAGCGTCGAGCGGCGCAAGCTGATCGCCGCCTACGGCGCGCAGATCGTCTTAACGGAGGGCGCAAAGGGGATGCGCGGCGCGATCGAAGAGGCGGAGCGCATCCATGCCGACACGCCCGGCAGCGTTATTGCGGGGCAGTTCGTCAACCCCGCCAACCCCGCCGCGCACTACAAAACGACGGGCCCCGAGCTTTGGAAAGACTGCGGGGGCAGGCTCGATATTTTTGTGGCGGGCGTGGGCACGGGCGGTACGCTCACGGGCTGCGCGCGCTATTTAAAGGAGCAGGATCCCGCTGTCCGCGCGGTCGCGGTGGAGCCGAAAGGCTCGCCCGTCCTCTCGGGCGGCAAGGCAGGGCCGCACGGGCTGCAGGGCATCGGCGCGGGGTTCGTGCCCGCCGTTCTGGATACCGCGCTCATCGACGAGATCGTGCCCGTCGCCGAAGCGGACGCCTTTTCCCTCTGCCGCGCGCTCGCGCAGAAGGACGGCGTGTTCGCGGGCATTACGGCGGGCGCGGCGGTATGGGCGGCGGTGCAGCTTTCGCTGCGCGCGGAGAACGCGGGCAAACGCATCGCGGTCATCCTGCCCGATACGGGTGCGCGTTACCTTTCGGGCGACGTATTTTCCGCACAGTGAAGGGGCATGCGGCGCGGCGCGCCGCGCGGGACGCGCGGCTGAACGAGGAATTTGCGCGCCTGTGCGGGGAAGCGTGCGCCGCGGGACGGGCGCAGAAGGACTGCACCCTGTCCGCTAAAAGAGCGGGGCTTTTCGGCACGCTGTGCGCGCTGCCCTTTGCCGCCGCGGCGGCGGTGCTGTATGTCTTTTTTGCGCCGCGCGTGCTGCTCGCAACGGGCAGCCTGTTCTTTGAACCGCTGCTTCTGGCGGCGGCGCTGCTTGCGCTCGTGCCGCTGCACGAAGGGGTGCACGCGCTCGCTTCCGCGGCGGTGCACCGCTCGTTTTACGGTATACGCCTGCGCGTTTTGGGTACGCCGCAGTGCGTATGCCTGCGCTTTGCGAACCGCGCGCAGTACGCGGCGGCAGCTCTCGCGCCCTTTGTTCTGCTCGGGCTTGCGCCCGCGGCGGCGGGTATCGCCACGGGCTGCCTGCCCGCGCTCGTGTGCGGCGCGTTCGGCTGCATCGCGGCGGGGGCGGACCTGCTCGTCGCCTTCCTTGCGCTGCGCGCGGGCAAAGGCGCCGTGCTCCTCGACCATCCCGCGCGGTGCGGGTTTGCTGCATTCTCCCCGAAATGCGGCGGGGCGGAAAATTCTTTTGCACAGGAAGTTGACAAAACGTGTTCGATCGAATACAATAAAAAGAGAAAACACGGAGGGAAGTAGGCTATGGAAGATCCCAAAAATATGGGTTTGAACGGGCAGGGCGCGGCGCCCAAAACGCCCGAAGGGCAGCCCTATGCGCAGGGAGCGCAGCAGCCGAACAACGGTTGGCAGGCGCAGAACGGCTGGCAGGGGAATGCGCAGCAGCCGAACAGTGGCTGGCAGGCGCAGAACGGCTGGCAAGGGAACGCGCAGCAGCCGAACAGCGGTTGGCAGGCGCAGAACGGTTGGCAGGCAAACGCACAGCAGCCGAACAACGGGTACGGGCAGGTCCCGCCGCAGGGGCAGCAGGGGTACTACTACAACGGGCAGTATTATAACGGGCAGGTCCCGCCGAACGGGCAAAACGGCTACTATTATAACGGCTACAACGGTCAGCAGCCGTACGGGTATCAGCCGCAGCCGCCGCAGAGTTCGCTGAGCGTGATGTCCATCCTCGGCTTCGTGTTCGCGTTTGTGGCGAGCATCGTCGGGCTGATCCTGAGCATCATCGCATTCAATACCGCCCAAAAAGAGGGCGATCTGCGCAGCCAGAATTTTTCGCGAGCGGGCATCATCATCTCCGCCGTGTTTATGGGGATAGCGGTCATCGCCGTCATCATTACGGTCATCGCGGTCGCGGCGGCACTCGGTTCCGGCTATTATTACTAAATCG